>Ga0209098_1000270_pt1 | contig 59025 bp, 70 predicted proteins | sample AD_JPNHW1_MetaG_FD_184429 | JGI IMG/M metagenome (GOLD analysis project Ga0209098, IMG submission 184429) | Active sludge microbial communities of municipal wastewater-treating anaerobic digesters from Japan - AD_JPNHW1_MetaG (SPAdes) (version 2) | ecosystem: Engineered > Bioreactor > Anaerobic...
CTTCTTGTTTGAGTATTATAAGTATTCACATTACTCTCCACTTTTTTATTATCTTGACTTATTAGATTTTTTGTAACAGCTTTATTACTTTCACAATATTCACAAACACCATTATTTTTTGTTGGCATTTCACATACTAAGCATTGGCCCATATACTTTTTTTTTAAATCTTCCCAATCATCAATTGTGACAGGTTGTTCTGCATCTGGTCCATGATTAATAACATTTAAATATAATTGAATAGTATCTAAATCCACACCAGTTCCAAATCCAAATTTAACAGCTTCTTCAACTGCATTATAAGCGGACCAACCATTTTCTGTTCTATATCTACCTATAAACATACCTGTTCGATCTTTACCATGTTTACAATGTACATAAGTCACTTTATTATTTAGTATTTTATTAACACTTTGCTTGTCAATTTCATCCATCATAATATCGTGACCATTTTCTTCATATTCATGAACAGGTATAATAATATGCATAATACCTAAACGTAAACAATCATCTGCTATTGTTTTTGCAGATTTTTTATCTAACGATATAATCTGTTGAATACCCCATTTATTTTTTAACATATAAACATCTATAGAAGTAGGTGCTCCACCTCTATATAATTTATCAGGTACAACTTCCATAAAACGAACAGGCATTTATACTCCCACTTTTCTTAAAGCAGTCATAAAAGCTGCTTTATGAGCATTTTTAATATTCTCTTGTTTAGCATTTTTAGATGCTATATTATACTCAATAGTAAATTGAGATAATTGTTCTTGATTTAATTTACTTAATATAGATTGAGTTGATGTTGCTGCGTTTTCTTTAATTTCTTTTTGAGCTTGTTTTAAAAGAGCAGTTCGAATATTTCTTTTATTATCAATACATTGATTATAACATTTTTTTACTATACCTTGTTCTATACCAAGTGTATCTGGATTTATAGGCATTAAACATGTTCCTTCAACATATAATTCACCAGAAAAATTTTCTTTAGCAACTTTATCATCTATTTCAAATAATACAGCCCCATTATTTTCAAATGCAACTGAACTTAATATAGACATACAATCATTTTTTGTTTTGATTACACTACTTTGTCTTAATATAATTCCATTAGACAATGCTTCTAAAACTTTATTATTTGGTATAACACAAAATGCTTTCATAATTACCTTTGCAATGTTTTGACAGTTGAATTATCTTTTTTAATTATACTTTCTGGAATCATACATAAACATTCTATTTCTGGCAGTTCTAAAACAATATTATCTATATCAATCATTGCCTCGGTAATTAAATTAGGTAATTGCGCCACTTCTTGATATTCATCTAAATTACAAATAACATCCATATGATTATTTGTTTTTATTATTTCAAAACTATCAACATAACCATTTTTTTGAATATCTTTCATAAGATCATATATCTTATTAACATTGATATTGTTTGCATTTTTTATATTATATGTAAAAAATTTATCTGCATTTGATAAAGGTACATATATAGATTCTATACCACCTTTAACATAATGATCATATGTATCATTATCTATAATAGCAGGAAAATGATCATTAGAATTTGCAAATTTAATAACTGCAATTTTGCCACTAATTCTATTTAATATAGCTTCTTTTACTTTTGGATTCATATAATAAATTGTTGTAAAAGCATATTTTTCAGCAATATTTTGAATTGCATTAGATATTAATGAAGCTATTTTATTGGCTTCTGGAGGTTTATTACCTTCAAGTGGTTTGTTTGTTACTTTAGCTTGTTCTTCTAATTTTTTTTGTTCTTCTAATTTTTTTTGCTCTTCATCTTTCTTTTGTTGCTCAGAAATAGAAGTATTATCAGGTACTGTAGGTTGAATATTATTTACTTGTGGAACACTTGGAATGCTAGGAACAGATGGAAGTGAACTTGTATTAGATATGACCTCGGCTTGTTTAACAACATTTGCCTCTACAATTTTCATATAAAATTCTTCAAGTTTTATTTGGTCCATATCTACCTTTATTTTATATCGCTTAATGTATCATCTGGTCTTGATAACATTTCTTTATGTTCATCATTATCATCGTCATCATCGTCGTTATCATCAATAATATCATTTTCACTTAATAATCCTGATAAATTAGATTGAATTTTATCATTATGTGTGTTATCTATATTAATTTGATTTGGTAAACTAGTTATATTAACGCCCCATACAAATTGAGAACTTATAGTATATATACCATTTTTTATTTCTTCATTTATGTTAGATGTATCTTCAACAAATACATCAACATATATTTGCATTATTATATTATAATCAATTCCTTCAAATTTTACTTTTAAAGCACCATGAGTATTTAATTTTCCAATATTAATCATCCTTGTATTATTTCTTTTTGTTGGTTCAAGGACATTAACAATTTTAAAATTTAATAATGATTCAGGTATATATTCAGCAACATGTTGTTGTTGCACAGCTTCAATAAATCTATTTAGTTTGGCTTCATTTTGAAAATGTTTTAAAACATTACCTGGTCCAATTTTATTGCCATCTTTTGAAGCTCCTCGTAAAGAATTGAAAAATCGATCTATATTATTATACCTAATTTGATTTGTTGTTATACCAAGTTCACGCAATGTTTTACTCTTAAAAATTTCAATAATATGTTTATTAGAATTTACCACTTCATTGTTAGGTATTTGAGCTTCATTTATTTCTGTTTTGGCATTTTCTAATTTGTTTTGTAAAATTTCTATAGTCTTTATTAATTGAGTTACATTTGCATCATAAGAAGATAAATTTACATTATCAATTGACTCTTCTATAGAATCTATATTGTGTTGTAATTGAAGTAATAAATATTTAATAGATTCATATTTAGAATCAATAACACCTATTTGTTTGCGTGTTCCTTCATCAAATAAACCCAGTACCCAATTTTTAATTTTAGATAATACTCCAGCCACCTTGACAATATTATCAGGCTCACATTTAATTTGTATATAAGCAGTTTTTAAAAAAATATGATTACTCATCCAATGCCTCTTGAGCTATTTTTGTTAACTCATCAGCTAATTGACTATCACCATCTTCATCTACACAATTTGCTAATAGCAATATATGATTAGCTGTTATATATGGATTTCCTAATGAAGCACTTTTATAAATATCATCTAAAATATCTAAAGAAGATTTAACAGATTTTCGTTTTTCTTTTGGTTTCACTTCTTTAGTTGGTTTTACTTGCGCTGGCTCCACTTGTACTGGTTCTGTTTCCACTTTTGATTCATCAACTTTTACTTCAGGTTGTTGTGAACTAGATGGTTCTATCATACCAGGGGCAATATCAGTATCATCATCATCATCGAAAACTACATCAATACTTTCATCTGCATCAATAGGTTTAGATTCTTTTTCAGAAGTCGTATCAACATTTTCATTTAATGGTTCTGCAACTTGTGATGGTTCAACAATTTGCGAAGGTTCTGCATTTTGTAATGGTTCAGTAACTTCTAAAGGCTCTTCTGCTGTTTTAATATATTTAGCAAAATGTGCTATCCAAGGAGTTAAAATTTGAGACGAAGATGATTGTGTAGTTATAGCCAACTGTTTCATATTATCATAATATTCATCAGGATCACCTTTTGACACACATTCTGCTAGTATTTTATATTGATTTTTATTGTTAAAATATAAATCTTTCAATACACTTGTTATTTGTTCTATGCCATTTTTTAAAGATTGACCACGTTGTAATTTACCATAATAATTATTACCATTCCACCATCCATCAAATAGCGCTTCTTTTTTAATTGATTTATTTGCTTCAGCTACAGCACTTGCTAATCGTTTAGAAGGTTTTTTAATTGATTTTAAATATTCTTGAGCACTTCCAACCCAATCATATGCAGGAGGATTATTAAGACTACTAGGAATTGATGTTGTACTGGTAATTTCACTAACTATTTCTTGTGATGGAAATACATTAGGTTCGCCATATAATTCTGATTCTATATTTTCTAATAATTTAATAAAAGAATCTCTTAAATTTTTATCATTAGCAATAAATGTAATTTTAGATTGTTCTTTCATAAAACCATCTACATGTTTTGCAAAATCTTGCAACTTCATCGCCTTACCAAATCTAATGGCTCTATTTAGATGTTCTTTTTGAATAGAAATACAATTGCCCATAGATTTATGAAGATTACCTAATAATGACAAGGCTATTCGATAAGATTGACTATTATTGCTTAAATTTCTTTTATCCCAATCTCGTGTAAATGGTATATTCTCTAAAATACCGGCTTGTTTTTTCATATTTTTTATAGACATCTATCCTCTATGAGTAGACTTCACGCGCTTAAATTGTATCTGATTTTATTAGTTATTGTGGGGGAATTATTGTCCTGGAGGTGGTGGTGGAGGAGGTGGTGGTGGAGGTGGAGAACCTCCTCCCATATCACCGCTCATATCACCGCCCATATCGCCACCTGATTGATCCTCACCTTCTTGTTTATTTTTTTCACCAGGAACTGGTGATTCTGGTAGGTCAGGTATTTCGTCATCCACATCTAGTGCTCGAAGATCAGTTAAATTCATTTTATTTAACGTTTCTTTTTCACGTGCTTCTATTGCATCTATAATTGCTTCATGACGTTTTTGACGACGGTTGTCTTCAAAATCTATTCCAAGACTTCTAAATAATACGTGAGTTGATATAGTTTTTGTTTCTCCTGTAACATGTTGAGCAATGGCATTTATATAATCAGATAAATCAAACATTGCCATATGATTCCATTCCACATCTGGAATGATCAATTTCTTTTCACCATCTTTATATTCATAAAAATCATTTAGTTCGGCAATTGGTTGAAAGACTTTAGTTTTAATCCATTTTGCCATCATGTTTTGAAATTGCATATATCTTTGTCTCAAAACATCTAAACTTACTCCACCACTGGCATATGTAATATCACCAGATTCCATAACTACTTGTGGAACCATTAAACCAATATAAATTTCTTTAAGTAATTGTTGTAAATCTGGATTAATATCTATAACAGCATTAGAACTTATTTTTTCAATCGAAACACTTCCATGTGTGATTATTTTAAAATCTTTATCATATGTAGATTGACTAAGTAAATCTTTCCAATATTCTAAATCCGCTGCACTAATTTTATATTCAGAATCTGCACTTCCACCTAACTTAACCAATGTAATTGGGTTAATCATATTATCTGCTTGTGCATATTTACATTCTCGTAATTTATCCCACAACATTAAAGCTTTAAAACATGGTGCAATTAAACTTGTTCCACGAGTATCATAAGGACTTACTTTACGAGCTAAATGAGATACATAAAAATTATCTAGAGGAATATTTTTACCAGCTTTAACAAAACTAATAATATTAGGTGGAATTGTTCTTCTTAATTTAGCACTATCTGCATCTGTTCCATTAATAATTTTACGAAGTTCAGCATCAGGTTGTAAACTAATTTGAGGTTCACCTGATATAACAGTTCTTTTTACATTTATATAATCAGGGTTTTGTATTATAATTCTATTCCACCGCATTTTACGTTCATCTAATTGTAAATACGGAAAGACTTCTCCTATAACAAAAAATTCTTGAGCTATTTGAGCACAAACATTTAAAAGTTCTATTTCATAAATCATATCCCCCATAAAGTTTTCAACCTTCTTATTGGGACATTTTACATTTAATTTTGATATTGGATATGTAGAGTGTAATGATAAAGCATTATTTACAATTGGATTTAATGCAAAGAATGCTCTAGCCCAAGCATTCATTGTATTTCTATCTCTAGGTAATAAAGTGTTTGATGTAATTAATAATGGAGTATACATTTCTGGAGCTTGACGATCAGTTCCACCTGATCCACGCCAACTACTCCCAAATCCTGTTGTACCAACTCCATCAAATGCTTTTTTAGATATACCTGATGCTACTGAAACTTGTGACAAACCAGTTCGTTTATTATTTGTATCTTCTTGTCCAGCTCTACTTTCAGTAAATTCTCCTCGTTTAATTTGATTAGATATTTCACTTTTTCGTACTGAACTTAATGCTTTTGCTGCTAATAAAGACGTGATTTGAGGGGTTTTATTGTCATCTGCCATAATTCCTTTTATACAACATAAATTTAGTTAATTTACGTTTAATTAATATATATAACTGATATACTGTAATATCACATATTAATTTAAAAATTAAGCAAATGTTCTCATTCCAGGTAAGGATAAACCAATTGCCATAATATTGTTATTATTCTTTTTACTTTCAAAACGAGTATCGTCAATACTATGTAACATTTTTGTATTTTTAAATCCGTTGCTAATATCAAATTTAAAAGCTAAATAAGCATTAATTAATGCCATAAAACCATCGTTTGGTGTTCCGCCTTTTGCATAAGTTATGTTTATATTTCCAGAACGATCCATAGAAGGTTTTATTTCCATACTTGTACAATGGTTTACTAGCCAAGCAATATGTTCATAACTACCATATGGAAATCTAATACATCCTTTTCTAAATAAACTAAACATTTCTTCAATGAGCTTATTCTTATCAAAACTAATTACTTGTGGAAATACATCTTCATTGAATTTCATTTTTTGTAATAATTTACCACCAGCTGCTTCGCTTGCTAAAAATTTATCTCCATATTTCTTTTGTAATACTTCTGTCAAATCACCTGCATAACCAATGTCACCAACAGCTCGAACTACATTGTAATTTAAAAATGCTTGATCAATTACATCAATTTTATATTGAAAATCATTACGTTTTAATTTTGTAGCAAATTGAACATTAATTAATTCAGGTCCTTCTACAGATATAATAACTATCGTGCTATAAGACTGTCCTGATTGACTCTTTTTATCACCTTTACTCATTGTATCTATATCAACTTTTTTACCCCAGTCAGCTCCCATATAAACTAATTTTTGTTCAGCTGCTAAAATTCTAGAACGCATTTTTCTTTCCGTATCACCACACATTGTTCTTATTTCATCTGAAGTAATAGTCACACCTGAACCTGAATAAAATTCTCCCAACACTTCATTATTCCATGCTCGTTCAGTGTTAATTGCACTAATACCAGGTTTTTCTTTAACAATTCTTTCTCTTGTAAAATTAGGCATATAAATTTGATTAATATGAAAGCCTATATAATCACATTCACTTTCATCTTTTCTACCAATCCATTTTCCACGATCAGCTGCTTTACGTTTATCTTGAATGTGTCCACATTTTGTACAACGAACAGAGAATTCATATAACCATATCTTCTCCCATTCATCACTCGCTGGACTATATAATGGGAAATATTCATGACATGATTCACAATTCAAATGAAAATATTGTTGAGTTGATTTCTGCCACATATCATAATATGTCGTATCTTTTCCTTTTGGCGTTCCCATAAATATCTGAACACCATATCCAGGAGGTCCATATTGTGCTTGTGAAAGAATTTTAGCTGCGTTTGCCAAAGCTTCTTTTGGCATGTCCTGAACTTCATCATAAATCATAACATCAACAGTTCGTCCACGAATTCTATCACCATTTATACCGGTTGATTCTATCCATATATGATTGCCATGTTGAAACTCTTTATATTGTAAAGAATTTTCCACGTCACCACTTAATAATGTTTGTAAAAATGTTTTTACCTTTTTACCAGGTTGTGGTTTTTCATTTCCTTCTATAACTGCCGAGTTAATAACTGGATTTAATTTTGTTTTAGAATATGCCGCTGCTAAATCTAATTGTGGAAAACAATGCATGATTCGAATTGGTGGATGTCCATTTACTCCAAATAAACCACAGCCCATCCAATACATTTCTAAATTGGCACCCATCGTTGTTGCACCAACCTGTCTTCCTTTAACTAATATAATTGGTTTTGAAGTTTTTTCTAAAGATTTTAATCCAATGTATCTATAAATATCTACGAATGGCTTATAACCATTTCCTCGTAATTTAAATCTATCCCCATCCAATGTTAGATGACTTTCACAAAATACAACCGGATCTATATTAAGAATATTTGTTTTTAATTTTTCAAAAATATCTTCACTATTAGTAAACTTATCTACCATAATGATATTATACTGAATAATTATATGATTTAATGATAACCCACTTATATTTACATATATTATATTTGTTTCCAAGCAGCGTCAGTTAATGAATTGTTATCACTGGCATCACCTGTAGTATTTCCACCAGCAAGATCCATAACTGTATTAGACATTTCATGATTGATTCTTTGAGCAAATTCTTTACTAATAAATTCTAACAAAGGTTTATCATCTTTTAAATCTTTACTAATCAATTCTTTAGATAATTTAGTTACGTTTGGATTGTTTTGATTTGCAATTAATTCATCTTTAATTTTCTTTAATACATTTAATACAGGAGCGAATTGAAATGCACCATTGTTTTTTATATATGTTTTAACGGCTTGTTGCATTTCTGGAACATCCACATAACTTTCAACTGTATTATTATCATTTTGTTCAGCTGTTTTATTTCTTGTAAGTTTTGGATTGTGTTCAGCTTGAACTTTTTCAGCATATTGTTTTAATCCAGTACGCTTCATTAAATCATTAACCATTTCACTTACAGTGGTTATAGTATTACCTTGTTGATTTGCACATTGTTTAGATGCTGCATTGTCAATAGCTGTACGAATTTGATCAATATAATAATTAGAACAATTTGGAGAAAAATATTGTTCTTGTAAATGTTTTTGTAGCGAGTCCTCAACTTCTGAAGCCAAACTTGATTGTCGCACTGTTTCAAAATGATAAAAGCCATTTTTAATCATAATTACCTTTATGCAGGATATTGAGCTGCAAGTTCACCTTCATTATTAGAAATATCAATTTCATCTTCATCAAATTTCATACGATCAATATTAGCAGCAAAACCCATATCTTTAATTAATTGTATGATTTGAACTTGTTCTCGTTTATCTAATTTGTATTTTTCAATTTGTTTATTAAAAATGTCATTCATATCTTTTCCAGATGACACTGTTGCATTTATACAAATACGAGCAATCATGCTTATAAAATAAGGAATATTTACACTTGTAGCACCTGTAAAAGATGTTGCAGCAGTTTTTACAAATACACTTTTTATATCCGCTTTCTTTTTTATTTTCTTAAATTTCTTTTCATGTAAACGTTCTAATCTATCACGTAAACGTTTTAATCCATCTTCAATTAATGATCTTGCTTCTTCAGCTTTAGCTGCATCAATTTCATTTTTATAATCTTTACGCATCGCACGGCTAATTTCAGTATTTAATCTTTCAAAATACGCCATAGCTCGTTCAACACCTGTTGTATCACTTCCAGAGTGACTAGGAACTTTTTCAATCATTCCTTTTAACCATTTTATAAATTTAGAAGTTCCATGAGATTTTTCCCAACCCCAATCATCAATTTCTTCTTCAATATCTTCTTCTGGTTCTTCTTCAACTTCTTCTTCAGGTTCTTCATCTAACACTATATCTTCTGGAGCGCCTGGAATAGAATGCATTGAAAATATTACTTCATCATTTTCTTCGGGCATTTCAACTTCATGATCATCTTCAGTTTTATCATTATCTTCATCTTCAACAACAATATCTTCAACTCCTTTTACATTATCTTGTAATAATGAAAGTAAAGGAATTTCAAAAAGTTGACCATTTAATTGTTCTAGATTATCTGTTGCCATTATTACACCATCAATTGTAAATTTTTAGAGACATCTAAGTATAATATTGAATTATTCAATTACTTTTTTATTTTATCTTCTATTAATTCATTACTTGCATATGAACCACTCATCCCAACCATTGTTTCGTGAACTATCTCTTTCTGAAGGAAGAGGCTTCTAAAACAGCAGCTTTGCCGCCATCATAAGGGCCGTTCCGGCCCGTTTAATATTTATAGCTGCATTCTGATCTCTATCCATTTCGAAGCCACAGGCTTCGCATTTAAATATTCGATCTTTCAATGTCAGCGTTTCTTTTATTTTACCACAATGGGAACACGTCTTTGATGTGTTCCTTGGATTAACTTCAACTATTAAACTATTAGCATTTTCAGCTTTATATTTTAATATGGCAACAAAGTTGCCCCAACTTGCATCTGTTATATTACTATTCTTTACCTCGAAACCTTTGGTTTCGAGCATTCCTTTTATATTAAGTTTCTCAATATAAATTGTATCATATTCTTTTATTAATTGTTTTGTAATTTTATGTTGATAATCTTTTCTTATATTTGCAATTTTTTCACATTGTTTTGCAATTTGAACTTTTATCTTTTTATCATTATTTGAGCCTCGCTGTTTTGCAGCTCGGCATCTTTGTAGATAAGTTAATTTTTCTTTAGCTGTTTTATATGGTTTAGGATGATGGAATTGTATTCCATCATCCATAGTAATAAAATTTTCAATTCCCAAATCAATACCAATAATTTTTCCTGTTGGTGTTCGATGTTCTTTTGGAACATCTTCACATGTTAATATTATATAGTATTTATCAATAGATTTAACAATTCGAACCTGTTTGCATCGTCCTTGAAAGGGACGATGCCATATAGTTTTAATTTCTCCAGGAATTTTGGAAATTTTGATTTTATTATTTTTGAGGAGTTTTATACCTCCACTTATTAAGTTACATTGAGGGAAAAGAATACTTCTAAATCGGTCTTTATTTTTAAACCTGGGGAACCCAGGTTTATCTTTGGAATTTTTTACTCTTCTGAAAAAATTAACAAAAGCAACGTCAAGTTGCTTGAGTGTTTGTTGTAATGTTTGTGAATAAACGGCTTCAGCTTCGCTGAAGCATTCTTTAATTTCTAATAATTCTTTACTTTGAGAATTATAAGATAATGATTTACCGTATTTTTTATAATAAGAAATGCGCTCTTCGAGCGCACAATTGTATAGAGATCTACAAAACCCAAATGTCGAGTCTAATGCTTTGCGTTGGATATCATTAGGGTAGATTCTATATTTGTATGACAACATCATTACTTATATATAACAATTTAAAGGATAGGTTTTCTTTCTTCATAAGGATAAAACCCTAATGGTATAGATGCATAACCAGATGAAAAATATTGTGTATATGAAGGGCTGCCAGATAAATCTGCTTGACCTATTCCAGCCGCTTGATCTCCATAATTACATTCTACTTTATCTTTTTGATCAAATAATTTATTAGCATATACACATTTAGAAGGTTCTTCTCCTCCCCACATCAATACCTCTAAATTTGCTTTTACAATTTCAGATAACACGTTTTTATCTTTAATTATTAATGTGTCATATCCATCAGGATCAACTCGTAATACAGGCGTCATTTGATTTGTACAATCACCTGCTCTAAAACATGCTGTTGGTATATGTAATCCAAACGGACATACATGCTCTTGATTATCTCTTATTACTGCTAGTTTAACTAATTTCTTATCCATATTAACCATTCAATGACCTGTATAAAATCTCTGGATTGCTTGTTACATAATCATTATATATTTCATTATTAGGTATATATTGTTTCATACCTAACATATCAATTAATTCAAAAGCGTATTTAGAATTAACTTTCATCGCTTTTGTGATTTTATCTGTAACATATTTTTTATCTATCTTACTTACTATAAAAGTATTTTTTCTTATCCAATCTATTACACGTTTTGATGGTGTAAATTCCAATTTAGCTCCTAAATATATTACTCTTGCCACTCTTCTAGGATCAGATAAAAATGTGATATTTGGTTCTAAACAAGTATCAATTGTTTTAGACAATATATCTGACATTCCTTTTGAAGTTAAATCATATATCTTACTTAAATCTAATGGCATTAACAATGTATTAATATAAAAATCTCTACTATATAATTCTTTTTCCATTGAATTAGGTTTATTGATGCCGATTTTAGACAACTCATCATTAATATTAATGATATTGAAATTGTTACTAAAATCAACATTCATATCTTGTAAATTCAAACAACCATGTCCATCTGAAAATTTTGTATAAGTGGCTGTTGATATTTTACTTAATACAGCTTGACCTAATTTATCAGAATTTGCATCACCACATGTAATATCAACATCTTTCACTTCTTTAAAACGTTTCATAGCAACATCACGTACAATACCACCTACCAAATAAGGTTTAGATAATTTATTTTCTTTAGCTGTGTTGTCTATTAAAAAAAGAAGTTCTTTTAATTTCATAACAATCCTGGAATGGCATTAGGTGTTAATGGTGGTTTAGGCAATGCTGTTGGTTGTGGAGGAGATGATACCATTGGGTTTAATGAAGGTTGATTATTAACTTTTTGAGGAGTTATAATATCAGGTTGTTGCAATGCTTCTTGCATTTCATTATCAATCAAAGAAGGTTTAATAGATTGTCCTAATTGTGGATTGACATTGCCACCTTCATCTGCCATTGACATTAATTTAGATAATATTTCTTCTACACGAGTTCCAGAATATTGATTCGATTCTAATGAAGATTTTGTTGCTTCTGCTAATTGAGGGAATAAACCTGCTATACCTAATTTATCTAACATAAGATCTATAATACTTAATTGTCGTGCTATTTCACGGTTTTTGAATACTCGCACTAATGCTTGCATTCTTTTTATAACATCGCTAAGTTTTATATTTGCAAAAGCTTTATCAAGAGAATCTTCAGTGAAAAATTTTGTTGCATTAGAAGTTGATCCAATAGGAATTTGTTGAGCTAATTTTCGTATTGATTTAACTGACTTAATAGTTTCACCAATTATATTAACCATATTTTCTAAACGATCCAACTCGGCCGTTTTATATAATGCCCATTTATAATTTGCAGTTACAGGTGGAGGTGGTGGTGGAGCATTTAAATCTGTTGGAGGCGTATCTGTATTAATAGGATTTGTTTCATCTGATTCAGCTTCAGATTTTTCTTTCTCAATTTCTTTTTTAAATTCATCATTTGATGGTAATTTATATTTTTCATCCCAAGCTGAAGAATCATTCAATGTTTCTATAATAGCTTTTTTTAAATCATCTTTATTTCCACCATCAGGCGAGCCTCCATCCAAACTAGTATCTTGCGCTATTTTATTAAACATAAATGCAGCGTGTGCATATCCATCCTTTTTTAATGTACATTCCGCACGAGCTAATACATCTGCCATTAATTTAGGAGTTTTTAATGTTAATAATGTTTCTTCAACTTGCATTAATGTTTTCAATAGTTTTTCATATTCATTACCAACCAATGTTTGACCTAATTCACTTGCTAGAATTTTTTTAGCAGAAGATATTCTACTTACTAAACTTCCTTTTATTTTTTGTAATATTTCTCGTTCTTGTTTTCGTTTTTCAGCATGTTCATGCATTAAATCAACTGCTGAATTTTCAAATTCATTTTTATTCATTCCTGGAACGTGTTGTAATGGAAATGTATTATTATTTGTAAATAAGGCTCGTGCGTCTGCCATTTTATAAACTAAATGTCCACCTTGTTCATAAAAACGAACCCAATCATTAAATTTATTTATCTCCATATCGCTCCATCCTTTGGTAACTTCTTTTTGTATCATATTAGCACTAATGGTATTTTTAAATAATCTTGTTTTTATATCTATATTGTTTTTTGCCTTAATCCATTTACCAACATCATAGCTAATTATAGGTTCAACATCTTGATCACCTAATGGATAAGATTTCTTTACAATATTATTTTGTTCTTCTAATGCTTCTAATATCATACCTTTTAATTTATCTACATTATCTATATCATCTTTATTTTTAAAAACATATTCAATTACTTTTGCATATAGTTTTGGACTATGTATATTAGTTGCTCGTCGTACAAAAACCGGAACTAATTGAGATATATGGTGCAATTTCCTTAAAGTAATTTCATCTTCTATACCTAAATTACTTAATAACTCAGCTTGTTTAATTACATATGTTTTATAGTCATCTGTTATATGAGAGCCATTAATAGCTATTTGTGCTTTTTTCTTCATAAACTCATTTAGTTTACTCATTATTTCCTTCGTTATTAATGGTTAAAGCAGGTAAAACATCAGAATGTATTTTGTTTATACTAGATGTTATATTATTGAATGTCCTTTCATTGGCTATATTTGGTTCTTTTGACATTTTCAATTTAGTTAAATTGTCTGATATTTTTTCCATTAAAAGCAATGATGTTTCCAAATCAATTTCTGCAAGTGTTTGTCTTAATGCTTCTTGTAATAAAGCTGAATGTTCTTCTATCGTTTGGACTGCAATATTATATTGTATTGTTTGATCAGGCACGCCTTCTACTTTACGCGTTAATTCAATCATTTGTAATAGCTTTTCCATCCATTGAATTAATACATAATCAGGTTTCCAATTGTTAGGGTCTTCTTGAGTTTTATCAAATATTTGTTCAATACGAGTTTCAATAACATTCATTAATTGAAGAAGTTTATATCTCCAATCTATTTGTTGATCTACAACTTCATTAAGTTTTTCTTTATATGTTTTGTTCTTTTTAACTTCTTTTGTTAATTCTTTTGCTAATTCTTCTCTTTCTTCATCCTGCGCACTTCTTTGTATTTGATGCTGTATATCATCTAATACTGCTCCATGAATATTTAATTGTTCTCTTCTAAATTCATTTAATGTATTATATGATATTTGTTTGTCTTTATCAGATGGATAACGTTCTTTTAACCATTCTGCAACATCTCTAGCAGGTTCACCTGATGTGAGTTTTGTTATAATCTGTTGCAAATCTGGGTGATTTATAATTTTAGAAAAGTTCATATAATCTTTCTGCAAATCTATTTAAATAGAAAACGCATCCTCCATTACTATAGTATATATTATACCAAGTTATGCAGTTAATGAAACGATTAGTATGATTGGATTTAACGGTTTGATTCGCGGGTTTTTTCAGAAACAAGAGGATTAGAAATATGAGCATCTAAATTGGTTTGATTTTCTACACAACTACCTGGAACTTTATTTCCTTTAGCAGATGTATAACCTTCTTTATAATCAATAATTTCACCATCTAAACTACACTGTACTTTTCCATCACCTTTTGGCATTGTTAATACACCAGGATGTTTTGGACAGTATCTAGTAGATAAAGAAGCTTCATTCTCTTCATATACTTTATATTGAGTTGCTTTTTCTTTTTTATCTTCTTCAGTTGCTTCTGAAATAATTGCATTGTTCAATTTGGAATTATTCTTTTTAATTTGCTCAACTTTCAATTGCATTTGCTTTTTGAAATTTGATTGAGCTTCCATATCGGCAGCAATTGTTAATAATATCTCATCAAGTACAGCTGCTTTTTTCATTAATGTTATATCATTTGAATTGTCAAATTCATTTGCTAATGATTGAATTTTATCCAAAGCTGACGATATATCATTTTTCGTTTCTTTAATTCCAGATACAAGTTGAATATCTAAACAAGCTTTTTTTAAAATATAAGCAGCGGCCACACAAGCTTTTGCAGCAACATCCACAGATGGACTATCTTCTTCTAATAAAGAATAAATTTCATTATCAGGATTCTCTAACCATTGTGCTGTGCTTTTTAACACCTCATAAGCAACTTTATGGCATTCATCATTTAACTCTTTCGTATTTTTATCAACCATAAATCCTCTGTTTACATAAATATTTTGCTAGTGTTGAAAAGCACACCTTCATATGTTTCTTCCATTGCTTTACGATATAAAGGTCTACAATGACCAAATTCATCTTGATAAACTTTATCAAGAGGCATATTCAAATGTCCACACAATTCACAAGAATGATTAGCACTCTTTACAATACGCGAACATTTATGTTTTGGAGCTGCTTGTTTTAATAATTTACCAGATAAACTTTGAGTATATTCATTTACTGCTAATGCATATATTTCTTTTGGACCATTTACAGCCAATACATTTAAAGCATCTTCAGCTGTTTTATAATCTTTTTGATCAGCAGCAACACGCATTCTTTCTAATACTTCACTTGCTTTTAATTCATACATTGGCGATACTTTAGCAACCATATTTATATCAGATTTATTATGTGCAATTGCTTGTTGTATGCCATTCGAATTAAATTCATAAACTTTATCTTGAGCGGCTATAATTTCTGGTAAATGTAATTTATTATTTTTTACGTCTACTAAAACTTCAAATCCAAGAGGTCCTTTATGAGTATCTATACGAGCTGCATAAGTAATAGAATCATCATCATGAGATGCTAATGCAACTTTAGATTTATAACCTAATGAAGCAAATTTATTCACAATAATAGCTTGTCCATTATGTACAGTTGTATGACCAAATAATTGTTCGGCCATTCCTTTTGGAGTTTCTAAAACAGCTGCATATACTTCTTTTTGTTGATCACTTGCTAATGCTATTGGAGCTTTATCTTCAGGATCAATACCAGATAAATATATACCATCTGCTACATAAGTATCTTTATTAGCAGCGGCCGACGCCATCTTCATAACACCTAATTCGCGTTCATAAGATGATTGTGCTGTTTTTAATTGTAATTCTATTTCGTTAAGAGAACTTAATTTTTTAACACTTGAAAGAGCTTCTAATAAATGACTTGCATCAATTTGAAGACTATGACCAGCTGTTTCTCGAATATGTGTTCGAATGCTTTCATTTGTTAAATCTGCAAAACCATGTTTTGTAACAAATACATTTGGTAATAAAGCGCCTGATTTAGAAATTTCAACAGGAACAACTACATGTGCTTCTCCAATAGGAGTTTGATAAGATGCGTCACATAATATATAATTTTCAGAACCAGCATAACGTTTTACACTATTTGGTTCTGCTCCTAAACTAGCTAATATTATAGATGTTACTTGTTCAGCTTTCTTAGCAACTTCTGGACTATAATAATCATAAGATGCTTTTTTATTTAATTTACCATCTTCTCCCCAAATTTGAGATAATGCATTATACATTGCTGAATCAGTTGCATCTTTCATTGCATTTGCAACAATGTCAACATTAGCATCTTCAGAATAACTCATAATTTTAGCAGAAGGTAATGGAGCTAATTTCAATTCTTCAGCACAATAATCAGCAGCTTTATTATTTGCATAAGCAAAATTATTATACAAATCTCTCATTTCTGCACGAGAAATTAATATCTTGCCATTTGTTTCCATCTTGGTAAGAACATTATGCATCATTCTAATTGTTTGATCATTAGGATGATTATATGCTGCTTGTTTTAATTTCATACAAATAGGTGCTACCGCGAACTTCTCATTGTCAGCTATCTTCGCAGCTGTATCGGTCATTTTTTTAAGCACTTCATAAGGATTAATACTCATTATTCACCGTTATTGAAGCTCAGGGTATAGGTTTAATATTTGACGCTTGTAAGTATCTTCCAAACCATTTATCATATTTGTTACTAACTTTGCGTTTTTCTGCAACATACCAGGAACTCTTCGTTTGAAATCTTCTGGGTCTTCAATTTTTGCAGTAACTAAATTTAGATTTGTTATAGGAGTGTTTTTATAAAAGATAGTAGCAGTTTTGACCATTCTATCTATCTCAACTGTCCATGCCGTTTTAACATGTTCAGCGTTTCCTGTTACTTGCATATCTGCTACTTGATAATCTGCGACGATGTAATCTCCATCTTCACCTGGAACTATCTTCCATAATGTCTCTGGAGTATTTCTAAACGTAACAACATCGAAGGCTACCTTGCGTACTTGATCTTGTACATCAGCAAGTTTCATCATTTTCGGTGCGCAGAGTTGTTTCTCTAGCTCATTTACATCTATTTTAAATTTATCCATAGCCCTCTTAAAGGAATTAGTCTAAAAATATGTTATTTCATTACCATATAATAATGGATTTATTTAAATGTGCAAACTTGAATATGATTATAATTCCAAACAATCATATAAATCTTTTATTTCATCTAGGATTCTTTGAATTTCTTTATCTACCAAACATAGTTTATGAATCTTTTTAAGCGCCCCTCCATATCGCTTTTTACCATTCTTATAATCAATATTACCACGTATTACTTTATGAACACTTGTTTGATTAATACCTAATTGTTTGGCTATTTCATTTTGTGTATAACCATCTATAGATAATTTTATGACCTGTCGCTGCCGTTCTGTTAAACCAGAATTAACAATTTGCCAAAATCTTACCTTTAATTCTTCCCTCAAATTTAATAATAATTCATTTTCTTCATATGGCTGCAATCGATATGTCATCCCTTGCGCCGATGAAAGATCACCTAATATAAATGGTGATACTGCAATTTCCATAATTATATTTTGATATCCATCACTTCGATTACGTGTTCTATCAGCCATTAATCTCCTAGATTAAAAAATATACACATAACTATATATCAATTTCTAATTAATTTAGAAATTCAAATATTTTAAGGAATATTAAAGGAGATTATTGAATTGATAGAAAGAGATTATTTTGCTTGTTTTAACAATTTTCGTAATGAAAATTCTGGACTTTTCACAAATTGATCAGGATCTTTATATTGATCTGGATAAATTATTCTATTAACATTTATATCATATTTTGATGATTTTGTTTGGATATCTTTCCAACCCTTTTCACCAGCTTCATCATTATCTAAAAACATCCAGAAATTTTTTGTAAAACGTTTTAATAACAATATATGATTTAATCCAACTTTACTTCCACATAAAGCTACACAATTATCTATTCCAGCTACATAACTAGATATCATATCTACTTGACCTTCAATTATAATAACATAATCTTTTTGTATAATATTATTTCTTGTAAGATTTAAACCATATAAATGAAAATTTCTATGGAATGGTAAATTTTTATATTTTACAATATTTAATTCTTTCATATCCTTTTCAGAATGCAATGTTCGACCAACAATTGATATTGGTTCATTATATGCATTATAATATGGAAACAATAAAGGATTGTTATAATAAAACAATTTTGGTTTATACTTTTTGAATTCAACAACTCCTGTCATTTCCAATATATTTTTAGGATTTTCTTGAGGTAATACTTTTACCAAATCATCCATAAAATCATATATTAATGACATGTTAGATGGAAAATATCCAAATTTAAAATCTTTATGAAATTCTAATGGAACTCTATTGGAAATATATTCAAGTCCAGTGGCTGCTTCCTTTTTAGAATACAACCACTGATTTGCTACTTGAATTATTGCTGATAGGTATTTATAACGAAGTTTTTGAAATGCTATTTCTTCTTTTAAACTTCGTTTATTGCTTGGATTTTTTGAGAGACTCTCTGAATACATTTTCAAACGCCTTCGATAACTTTATCTCAGCGCTACATTGAGAACAATAAAGCTTGTTATCTTTTTCAAGCTTTGGACAAACAGTTCGTCCACATGCAGCACATTTGATATTGAAATTGCTACCTGTATTCCTTTTAATGAACTGCTTGGTTGCCCGCAAATTCCTTTTAACAAAATCAGTTATATTTGCAATTGGCTTTCCACATAACACACATATAACTTCATTTGTATCAGGATCTAATAAAACATCAGCTAATTGTCTACAACCTTTATTTGTACATTGTAATAACATTTTTCATTCACCTTCTTTAGAATCTTCTTCATTATCTTCATATTGTTTTTCAAAATCTTCCAACGAAGCCATTATTTGATCTTCATCTTCAATATGCATATTATTAATTACTCCAGCATTTTTAACTGCCATAATTTTAGCTTTTATTTTATCTAAAATAGTTTCATCAGCTCGAATTGCTTCTGCTAATTTTTCAGCACCATTATATTTATCTTCATTAAAATTTAGCCAAGCACCTCCACCAGTGATTACCTCATAATGTTTGGCTAATTCAATCCATTCATATTCTTTATCAACAACTCCAATTTGGTCATATATTTTACCAGTATGCTCTATACCAGTCTTAAAACAAATTCTAGATGAACAACTTCTTGGATATGGACCATACTTACTTTTCTTTACAACAAATTTAATCTCTTGTCCAATTGATGTTTCTGCATTGCCTTTTTCAGTAAGTATTTTAGCTTCTTTTGAACCAATTTTGTCAATAAATATATTTAAACTTAACCAGTGTTTTAATTTTTCTCCACCAGAAAATGTAAATTTATCACCCCATGTATCACCAATATTTGTTGTTACTTGATTAATACATAATAAACATACATCTGCTTTTGCTAATGGAACTGTCAATCTTCTAAATTCTGTCGGTAAAAATCTTGGCAATAAAGCCATATTCTGTTTTCCAATTGCTGATGTATCTTCACCAGCTGGAATAATTGCAGCAATAGAATCTAATACAATCAATGGACATTTCAATGTACCCGCTTGAATCATATCAAGTAATCCAGGCTTCTTTGTTTCTTTACCAAATCCATTTACAGATTTCTCACCTGATATACGACGGAATATATCTTTACCATCATTGATTGAATAAACTCGCAATCGGTTTTTATCAATAAGTTTTCCAGTAATAGGATTTTTTGTACATAAACTTGAGAACCAAATTCCTAAAATCTCTGCCCATTCATAATTGAAAGATGTCTCAGCATCAAACCAAATAACTATACAATTAGGATCAGCTTCTAATGCAGCTTTAGCTGCTAACATTGCTAAGAATGTTTTACCACCACCAAATGGCCCGAAAAATTGAACAATTCTACCTCGTGGTAATCCACCAATAACACATAAATCATTGAACAATGGAGATGGCATTTCAATGATATTTAATTCTTTTTTACTTCGCTTAAATGCTGTGCTATCATCTCCTAATTGTTCTTCAAACTCCATCAATGCATCTAAACCACCATCAGATGTTTTAATTTTATCAGATGCTTTAATTTTTTCACTTTGTTGTTTCGGTTCCTTCATTGTTACTATTGCAGTTGTTGTTGTCGTTGGAGTTATTGCTGTTGACATTGCTTTCTTTGGTCTTCCCATTATTTTCTTCCGTTGTTGGTTGTTTATATGCTTTTTGAATTGCTTCTCGTAACTCTTCTGTTAAATGTGGATAACGCATTTTTACGATAACTATATGCGCTCCACTATTATTTGAATAATTGATATTTCGAACTCCTTTATGATTTATATGAAGTTCAGAATTCGGTTCTGTACCAGGTGGAATTTGCAATTTTTCAATTTCACCATCTACACCTTTGACATCTATTTCGCCCCCATACATTAATATATCCAACGGAATCTCTTCAGTTGAAAAAACATCAAACTTATCAATCTTAAATTTGTCACGTCTTATAGTTGGTATTAAAGTTATAATTACATTACTACATACTGAATCAGTATATTTATTACCTTTACCGTTTACTGATATTTTAATCGTTTCACTTCCAATAGATGGTATTTTCAATTTGATTTCATTTGTTTGATTCTTAAAACAATGTCCATTACATTCCTTACATATATTGCGTTTCTTACCTGTTCCACTACAAGCAATACATTGTACTTTTGCTGTTCTTCTATAATTTTCATTCGTTAATACATCTGTAAAATAACCTTTTCCATCACATTTTTCACATTTATTACCTACTGAATGTTCAAATCCATCCCCACCACATTTAGTACAATATACCTGTATTGGGATTGATAATTTACGATGCCCACCAAAAACGCTTTCTTCAAATGTAAGTTGAATAGTTGTATGTATGTTTTGTATTGAAATTTTACTTCTATATTTTGTTTCATAAACATTTTTACCTACATGTGATTTGTAAAAATTGTTTAGAAATTCATCATACATATTGTTTACTGAATAATTATTAAATATATCACCATTATAATCTTGTCCAAAACTTGTATAATCTTCTTCTGCTTTTGCTGCACCAGTTAATATTTGATATGCTGTATTTACTTCTTTAAATTTTGATTCTGCATCTTTATCATTTGGATTTTTATCGGGGTGTAATTTTGCTGCTAAAGTTCTAAACGCTTTTTTAATTTCATCTTGCGAAGCTGTTTGTGCAATTTCTAAAACTTTGTATGCGTCTTGCTTTTTCATTGTTCAACTTTCAACAAATTCGTTTTAAACATTCCAGCCAACCCTGCTGCAATACCATCTGCCATATCAAAACATTCTACTTTTGGTTTATTATTTCGTTTGTATTCCCATTCAAAAAACCATTTGTTTTTATTTTCCCAAAACTTATTAATAATCAATTCAATAGCATCTGGTACATGTTCTTTATCTATACGATCAACACTATCCGACATTTTTTTCAAAACACTTCGTATAGTTATCACTGGTAATAACATTGGAACAATTGCTAAAGCATTAAAAATAGCTAAACATACTGTTCTATTATATACACTTAATGTTGTTATTGTTTTAGCTGTAGAATGCCCTTTCATAAACAATAAATAGTTTTCTACATACACATGTATAATAGGATCTTTTAAATTATTGTCATTACAATATAATTCAGCATCTCGTTTAATTGATAATAACAATTTACATATAAATCCATATAGTTTGTATATACTATTCAATTCATCGATTTTTTTATCTTCTGGTTTATAATATTCATATTCTAATTTAATTATTTTATTGTTTTGAATATAGAATATGCTATAACCAACTGTTTCAGAACTTACATCAAATCCTACACAAACATGAATTTGATCGTCAATTACAATTGGATTATTTATTAATTTTGATTTTGGTTTACGCATAAATAGCCTTAAAAACAAAGCCCCCAATATGATTTATATATCATATCAGGGGCAAGAATAAGAACTATAATTAATTTATATAGAGATCAAGTTTCTTGACTGGATTTGAAAGTTAAATCATCATCCACGTCTGAACTCTTAAACTCTTCAGTTTCAACTGCTTTGGTTTTGGCTGAAGTCTTTTTATCAACAACATCTTTACCCTTCTTCGCAGCTTCTTTTGCGGCAGCAACCTCTTTTGCTTTGGCAATGATTTTATCGATAGACTTACGATAAAGCCCAATCATATCAACAATTTCTTTGTTGGTTACTGGTTGAACTTTTTGTCGCAATGCTTCAATATCAAATGTCTCAACAATTTTTGTATCATCTTCAGATAACTGTCCAATTCCTGTTGGATCGCCATCTACGCTATAATAATTTTGAGGCTCTGCATCTTCATTAACACTAATAGTGATATCATAATTTCGTGGGTCTCCCCACTTTTTATTTGCATTCAATTCCTTTAGACGTGTTCTAATTCCACCACCAATATCAAGTGTGTGCACCGCATGAGGATTCTCGTCTTTCGAAAGAATGCCAATCATCCAACGTCCTTTAAATCCCTTAACTTCAAGAGGTTCAAATAGTTCAGCTGGAATTTCTGCTGGAATTTCAATTTCTTTGTTTTCTTTCTGAGCTTTTGCAAGCTTACAAAGAATACAATCATTGTCTTTGCCAGCACAACGAATGCGCCATCCTGCCATACTTGGCTTTGGATTTGGATCATCTGGGAATTTTACTTGATGTATGCCATATTTAAAGCATTTAGTAATTGCACGTAATGTGTTTTCTTTATCTTTATTTAGCTTGAAATAACTGGTTTTTTTAGAAGAACCTTCGTCCCAATCAGTTTCGCCGTATGCTATAAATGCCATTTTGATTTCTCCTGCTTTTTTATTTGCGTTTTGTTGTTTTTAGTTATACTAATTATTAAGCAATTTTTCTAATGCGTCCAAGTGAAAAAATTGAATACACATCTTCTACTGAAGGAGCAGTTTCAAGTAGTTTTCGTGCACTCTCACTCGTCAACTTGGCTTGTCCCTTTTTCTTTGGCACGGTATATTCCACACCTTTGATAGTCACAAGGTTAGGCATCTTGTCAAATCCAAAGAGTCTACCAATATATATAACCGTCTCTTCTCCATCGTAAGCAACTATCTCATAGAGAGGGTCATATTTTTTTCTTTCAACATTCCCAGTTCCTGAAAACACGGCATTATTTATATTGTCAGTATCCATTATTATTCTTTCTTTACTAATTGTTTAAAAATCTTCTTCGCCAACATTATGAGAAGTGAAAATATTTTTCTTTTGCTTTATAGCATTCTCACCTTCACCAGTAATATGTCGTCCAGGCAAATAGCCATATGCTTTTTGCTGGTCCTTCATAAAGAAGTGAAATGTTTTAAAAGCATCTCGTTTATCTTCAAAATGCTTAATAATGCTTTTTATTCGCTCATATTGTAAACTTAATTGATTATATTCAGGATCAATTTCAGACATATGTTTTCTCAAATCCGCCGTCACACGATCCCCATTAGGAGCTTTTGCATTTACATATGCTTCATTCTTAGCTTTATTTCTAAGCGAATTAAGTGAACCTAATATAACCATCAATATCGGAATCCAGTAATCACATATAGTAATTCCACGCATCGAAAGACCCGCCAAACGTTCTGCATTGGCAATGTTAATCAATCCGTCTTCTGGAAATTCTTTATTAATGCTGTTTAATTCATCTTCATCTTTTCGCAATTTAGCCATGTCAATACCGTCTTTTGTAATATTTAACAAAAGATCAATCATATTGACATTTGAGCTGTCATTATCTTGATTGTCATTCATAGCTTATATTATCTTTGTCTAAAGGTTTACTCGACAGATTTCGACATGGATAATGCCTTATCTAACATCTTTTCTTTTTCATTTAATATTGAAATTTTTTCATTTACTTTTTCTGATAAAATCAATATTTGTTTATACATTTCTCGTAAATGTTGATTTTGCATTAAATTCATAAGAAAAAATAATGCCTCATAACTAATTTGTCTATTTCCTAATGCTCGTAAATAAACAATTCGACCATTATCATCTACAACAAATCTATCTCGAAAAACTTCCTCACCTCGACAATTAGGTTTTTCATATGCTTGACAAATTTTTTCATACTCTGCATATTCAGAATCTGTCATATCAACAAATTTATTATCAATGATTTTCATGAGTGATTTATCCTCGACTAAAACCATTTATATTTGTTCGTACACCAGATGTTACATTTTCACGAGCTTGTCTAATTTTATCTAATTGCTTTTGTTTATAAGCTCGAACTTGTGGATCTGCATCATTTAAATCAGCATATTCTTCCGGCATTAATGGAGTTTTTACACGTTTGTTTCCCGCTTTTCTTTGAATTTGTTCCACCATTTCTTCTGTTAATATGCCACTATCATTATTATCAAAAGATGAAGTTTCATCCCCTTCTTCTTCTTGACTAAAACCTTCATCATCTTCATCTTCAATTATTTCATTTTCTTCTTGTGCTTTTTGATATTTCTTTTTTAAATCTTCTTTCTTAGCTCCAACTACATCCATTGGCGCATTTGCTCGTTGAAAAAAACTTTCAAGCTTTTTAACTTTATCAGTTGAATAATCTTCAACAACTCCCTTAGAAGAAATTGTTCGAATCTTATGAAAACCAGTCGGCTCTCCATCTCCAACTTTTTCTAATCGATAATTTGATAATAACCAACCCGCTATTCCTTGTGGGTCATATTCCATTTTTTCCATAGCAGTTGCTAGCCCACTCATCAATTCTACAGACGATTCGTCCATAATTGAGCCACCACAACCAGCACATATATTTTGTTTTATCGCGTGAACAAACGCAGGAGGAACATCACAACCACAACTTTGACATTTCATAATTACCTTTAATATATATTAATACCTTATTTTTAATAAGGCTTTAAATAATATATATCAAAAGTTTCATTTACCTAATATAGAAAGAATATCATCTGTCACATCTTCTGCCGTTTTCTTTATCATTTTCTTTCTGGATACTTTAGAATATATTTTAACAGTTTTCTTTTCTTTATCAGTTGGCATTCCAACAGGCTTCGCAATCATATACACTTCATTTACAACCAAAGAAACTTCACCTTGAAATCTATTTACGGAGGTATTTGCTCTTATTCCAAACCCTTTATCAATTTTAGCCTTTTCACCAAACTCCCTATAATATTGCTCTTTAAATTGCATAAAAGCTTGGGGAAACATTACTAAAGCAATCTGATTGCATCCAATATCTTCACCAACAATTCTACAACATTCTTCATTAAATATCTTACTTTCTTTATTCTTAACTCTAAATGTAAATATATTCTTTATTTCCAACTCAACTACAGCAGGTTCTTTATCAGGTAAATTAGCAATATCTTTAATAGCTTTTACACCTTTGTTCGTAAACAATGATGGATATGAATCTCTCTTTGTTCCTGCAAATGACTCTCCTAAATAATTCATTTCTAATGCTCTTAATTCTCCATTTGTCCATTCTTCTTTTGGTAATTCATATTCAAATGGAGTTCCTGTATTTCTATTGTTATATGCTATAATCTTTTTACGTAAATCTGATCCATATATAATCATTGATTTACGCGATATTCCAAAACTATCAAGTGCTCCTACAGCCGCTAATGCATCTATTACAGGTGAATGAACTAATTTTGTATCAAGACGTAATAAGAAATCTCCAAAATCTTTAAATGGTCTCTTGTTTACAATTTCTTGTGCAGCATTTTCTTTAACCCCTTTAAGAGCAGCAAAACCTGTTAATAGTTTTGTTGTTGATGCTAATTTATAATTTGAACTGGAGATATTAACATTTGGTGGGTATATATTCACACCCTTTGTACGCAACTCTTGTCTGAATTTATTAATTTCACCTTTTGCTTTTGGTGAATTATTTTTTCCTTTAGAAATTAAACTCGCCACCATAAACGGGGCAAAATAATATGCTTTCAAATATGCCGTATGCAATGATGTCATAGAATATAATATAGAATGGGATTTATTAAATGCATATCCTGATAAAGGAATTACCCATTCATCCCAAATGTTTTTAGCAAATTCTTCATCTACATTTGAACATTCAATTGCACCTTTAATAAAACCTTCTTCTAATTCTATTAAAAGATGTTTACCTTTAGCTTTTAATTTTGAAATTTTACGCATTTTATCAGAACGTTGTAAATTCCATCCACAAAAATGATGTGCTAAAAATAAAAAGCATTCTTCAAAGATAGGCAATCCCATTGTTGCTTTAACTGCTTTTTCAAAATTAGGATGAGGAATTTCAATTTCCTCCCTACCAAATCTACGCTCAATATATGACTTCTTCACTTCTTGTGGTACGCCAGGTCGTGCAAGTGCTGTAATTGCTGCTAAATCTTCTAATGAATGTGGCTCAATCTTTTTACATAAATCAATTGTTCCACCACTTGTTCCAAATTGAAATACTCCAAATGTATCACCTGATGAAATCAAATTATATACTTTTTCATCATATACAGAATAATCTGGTGGGTCTTGTGCTGGTGGCAATTTTAATTCATTAATAATTTCATTTGTAACATCAATAATATTTAATGTTTCAAGTCCTAAAAAGTCAATTTTAACTAATCCATTAGCTTCTGCTCTAACTTTTTCATATTCTAAACATACATTTCCATATTCATCAATACGTAATGGTACAAGTCCTAATAATGGATCGCTTGATACAATTACTCCAGCAGCATGTGTAGAATAACTTCGAGGAAGACCAATAATACCATTTACATATTCTTTTATTTGTGGATTCTGTTCTAAAAATTCTTGTAAAAATGGTGAGTCTTCGGCCGCACCTTCTATTGTCGTAGTCTTTTCAGACATAGTATCAGTAATATTTTTAGCAATTTTAAATGCTTCTGCTCTAGATCCACCAAATTCTAAAGCTGTCACAACATCTGTTAAAGCATTTTTTGGAGTAAAACAAACAAAGTTAGAAACATGCGCTACATTGCTTTCGCCATATACACTTGCAACATAATTTAGTAATTTATCACGTCCTGTAGAAGCAATATCAAGATCAAGATCAGGTAATTCAACTCTGTCTATATTAATAAATCGTGGGAAAATCAATCCATATTTAATAGGATCTGCTTGGTGAATATTTAATAAATGCGCAACTAAACTTCCTCCACAACTATTATGTGATGCATAATTTTGTGTCAAATAAGAGTGATGGTCTTCTACTGTAATATCATAAACTTTATCAAGTTTTTTATTTTTGATTGATGTTATTTTAGTATAAAAACCACTTGGTATTTGTTGTTCTAATTTTAATTTATTGAATTTAATCTTATATGATTGTTGACAATTATATTTTCCCCTTTTAAATGGTTTACGAACTACAATTGAACTTGGAACCCCTAAATATAATAACAACTCCCTAACATTAAATGCTAATGTTAAACTAACAGTATCTATACAACATCTATTTGAAGTAATACACTTATGATTTCTACTAACATGACCATCAGAATCTAAATGACCTTTTAATATAAGTCTTAACTGATTTTCTGTTAAATTTCTAAAAAAATCTGGATAAGATTTTGTATTTGCTTTTTTTCGATAATTTGGAAATAATTCAATCATTTTTTCAACAAATGATTTGTTATAAATAGTTATTATTATTTCATTTTTCTTTTTCTCTTTTTTTACACAAGGATTTAATTTATATTTTTTAAAATATTCAACAAACCAATTTATAGATTTTTTATCATTTGAATTAAATGCCAAACCAATTGTATAAATGTTACGATTTTCAACTGGATAACAAATCCATCCGTCGCCAACCCATCTACCCAAAAAATAATAAAAATCGTCATCTATTTTAATTGTACTTGTATGTTTGCCAATTCTAATATTAAAGTCTAATAAATAATTTTCAATAATATTTTCTCTTTTAACAAATGGCATATAAAGCCAATCATTTACTTCTAAATTCTGACATTCTATTTCTTCTATTAGATTTGGGTTTTCATATTTTTTTCTTTTACTATAACTTATTTTACCTTCTTTTATTACTTTATTGTAATATAAATCAGTAATTTTATGTTTACACCCAAAAAGCTTATGATTTTTTGTGAAAATAGAATTACCAAAAGAATATTCCGTTTGTATTTCTAAACAATCTTCATCTTTATCAACATCAAATTCAAATTTATTTGTTACAGTTTTTATGTTTCCAGTATGAGTAAATACTTTCTCTCCAATATTTACATCAGTAATTTTTTTATAACCATTAGTTGTTAAAATTAATGTATTTTTATCTGCGCAGCCCCGCCCAGGTCCAATCCTCACTCCATTATCACGACTCCAATTAAGAAAGTCGCTGGTAATTAACATATAAGAACTAAAACCTTTTTTCTCAAAAACTTCTAATTCTTCTTTGTACCTATCTTTATAAACTTCTATATTATCTTGTGGTAAAATATGAAATCTCTTTTCACAAAGATATCGCATATATTTTTGATCTTCATATTGCACATCTTTAATTGCTTCATTATTTTCTTGCCATTTAATAAAATTGTCATATTCTCGCGCTTTTTTAACTGGAAACGTTGGTAATAAATGCGTCTTTCCAGTAATATATAATGGATTAACCCATTTGGGTTCTTCACATTTATTAGCCAATTCAATAGAATTATTACATAATTGTTCAGCAAATTCTTTACCATAATTTCTAGCAAAGAATTTTACAATCTCATCTCCATTATGTAAATATTGATTTGGAATATATCTTTGTGCAAATCTTGTTCGAAATGGCCTATGATTCTTAATACATGATACTAAATGATTTGTAATAGATTTTTCTGGATTTGTATATAATGCTCCGCAGGCAGCTACACAATGAATATTTAATTTTTTACTTAACCTATATAAACCTTGATTAACTGCAATTTGATCAAAACCTTCATTAATAATATTGTTTGGTTGCAGCTCTAATACAAAATCATCTCCAAACATATTATGAAATTTAATAGCTTCTTGTTCAGCTAATGCATGTTCACAATCAGATATATGTTTATTTACAATACCTGTTGAACCCCCAGATAAACAAATTAAACCTTCTTTATAGGTTTCAAGAACTTTCCAATCAATAGTAGCCTTTTTATCAACTTTAGATAATCTATCTAATTTGCATTTTTCTGCTTCAAAATTAATATTTAATAAATTCTTATATCCAATTCCATTTTTAGCAATTAATACAATTTTCCTTAAGTTAACAATAGGTTTATCTTTTATTGTTCCATTATTAAAATCAATAATAGATTGCCTATCATCTGTAAAATTCAATTCACAACCAACAATCAGTTTAGTTTTCTTTGCAGCTTTATAAGCGATATCAATCCCTGAAAGGGTATTATAATCAGTTATACCAATAGCTGACATTTTGAGTTCAGCGGCTGCTTGAACCAATTCATCAGGTTTGTTAATTGCGCGCATAATTGAAAAACAAGAATAATTATGTAAAGATACATAATCCATATCATCACCTTAATTAAGATTGTGAATTGAGAATTGTTTCGAGGAGTTGAAGAACATCATCAATCTCTTGTTCACATTGTTTAGCAGGTAAACCCGAACAAAAAATCGAAGCGTTTTTAAGACAGATAGCGCCAGAAACTGTAACTGTCCCTTTTCTAAGATATAACAAACCAGCTTGTGTATATTGCTCTTGGTCTATAAATCCTGCATTTTTACAAGACTTGATAAACTCTTTTGTTATACCAATAGGAAACGCAATACTTAATTTAGTACCACCAGAACAGTTACAGCTACTAGCTTTTAATATGGTTTTTTTAATCAAGAATCCTTAAAATTATCATCATTTCCAGATAGCATTCCACGACTTTCCATCGTCATCAATGCATATTTAATCTTTGCTTTTTGATATAAAATGGAATCTTTATAACCACTTCCCAATGCTTTTACATTTTCTTTGGCATCTTTTAATTTTTCATCAGCTTTACGCAAAGATTCTTGTTCTCCAACAGATTTTTCAGCATCAATAATCTTCTTTTTAAGATCATTGATATCAGCTGAATCGCATTCCCTCATCCATTCTTCACCAAGAACCTTGGCAAGTTTTGCTGGAAATGCGCTGTCATCACGATTTTTCTTTGGTCGTCCCATTTTATTTATACCTATACCGTTTCTGTGCTATCAGTTTTGTGTTCCGAACTGACATTTGAATTATTCATAATCCAAGTAAATACAAATTCATCTTGAATTTCAGAATAAATTTGAGACATGCGTTGCGTATGATGCGGATCTTTTTCATCTAGCAAAATCTTTCTAGTTTCTTCTGGAAACATCGAAAGATTATTAATCATTACTTTATTAAGCTCTTTATAAGATAATACTGTTTCTAATTCAATTTCTCGAATCTTATTCATGATCAAAGTCATCTTCAAAGTGTTAAGACCTTTTTTCATATAAGCTTCTTTTACTTGATCACTATTTTCTTCCCATTTGAAACCATCAACAGAACTCATGTATTTAGCACTTTGTTCTTGCATCCAAACAGGTACATCAATTGTATTATTCTCCAACAATAAATTGTAAATATCTCCAAATATATGTTTTTGACGCGCTGAAACAATTTTTTCATCAACAAATTTATTAATTTGTTCTCTCAATGCATCTAAACTATCACAATTAAATTGTTTAGCGAGTTCTTCATTGAACTCTGATGGAATTCGTTTAACACCTGCAACAACATTTACAACAAAATGAATTGTTTTTCCTGCAATTGTATTGTTACGTACATCAGCTGGGAAAGTTACATCGAATTCACGTGTTTCTCCAGCTTTCATACCAAGTACATTGGTTTCAAAATCTGCATTAAATTTACCAGAACCAAGCTCAATTGTCAAATGACTAGCATCACTTTTATCGAACTTTTCACCATCAATTGTTGAACTATAATTAACAATAATTACATCTCCATTTTCAACACAATCATTTTCAGTATATGCAGTCAAAGTTGGTTTAGATTTACAAGCTTCTTTAATAGATGCTTCTGTTATTTCATCTTTAGAAGGTAAATTGGTTGGTTCATGAAGATCAAAATCCTTATATTTAACTAAATCAAAAATTGGATTATATGCCAATGAAAAATCTACTTCAAACTTACTATATGTCGTTTCAATCTTCTTTAATTCAGGTGAACCAAATGGTTTATATTTAGTTTCACGTAATACTTCTTCATAAGCTTGATGAAATAGAACTTGTTGAGCTTCATTAAGAATTGTTTCTTTTGCTAGACTCTTAACAATTTCTGGCTTCGCCTTGCCTTTTCTAAATCCTTTAATCTTATTATCTTTAATAACTTTTTTTACAATCTTATCAATTTCAACAGTTACTTGCTCTTTATCAAAAGAAACAATAAATCGATCTCGACATGGTTCAACATTTTCTTGAAGTGTAATGCTCATAATCTTTCTCCATCTCACATGATAAATATATGTGAGTTATTTCTAATTACCAACTACTCTCTTCGCCGAAATACCCTTTTTTACGCTGCAAAATTGACTTTCCTTCATCACACACTTCAGCAAAATCACAAATTGTGCAGCTATCAAACCTTGGTGTTGCTCGGAACAACTTTTCATTCTTCAATTCTTCCCATTGCTCGACAAATTTGTCCTTGGCTGCGATAAGCTCCGATACATCATGCTCATGTGTCATATACGCCATCTTATGTTTAAGCAAAATATATGATGTTCGTACTTTTTTAATATCTGGATTTTCTTGCAAAATAAAATATCCATATAAAAGTATTTGAGCTGGATCTTTCAAATACTTTTTATCTTTTGTTGTTTTATAATCTATTATATGAAATAATCCATCTTCATCTTTTTGAAGACGATCAATAAAACCATAATAAACAAAATCATTAATTTGATGCCAAATTTTCTTTTCAACAGCTATAACATTTGGAAATTTTTCATCTTTTTTCAAATCTTTTATTTGATTCAAATATAATTTCATCATTCCAAATGCTTCATCTACCTGATCTTTCGTTAATTTTGGATTATATTTTTCAATAGATTCCTTAAAACATTTTGTCATAATCTCATTATAATCTACCGTTGGTAATTCATTTGGATTTAAATAATGCTCATGAAAACGTTGTAATATATAATGGCAAAAATTTCCAAATAATGTATATGGTTTATCTTTCTTTGGTAATTTATCAATATATCCTAATTTATAACATTTTGCACAACGTTTGAATGATGATATTTTTGAATATGATAATACTGGAAGTTTTGTTTTTTCAAATGAATTATCTTTTGATTCCATAATATAATTCCTTGCGCTAAGCACTTGCTACGTAACAGGTAATTATATCCAATGAAACCAATGATCGACAAAATTTCTTTAAATTAAATCAAACATGTTCCTCTAAACAGAATCCATCTAAATACAACACCTGATCCTGTTTCATTTAGTGGATGACACATATTTCCTAAATTCATTGGCTCCCCTTGCATACCTTCCATTGATTCAGTTGATATAATCCATCGATTTGTCAAACTGTCACGATAATAATATGTCATCGTATTTGTTTTTGAATTATAAAATTGTTTTACAAATGAACCACTTATTAAACGATTTCCATCACATTCTGACGTTTCATAATATGCCGATGGTCTATTTTTTAATACATCAACATCATAATATGATGGTTTAAATATAACTGGTATATCTGTTTTAATTCGTGAATCTGCAAATATAACAGCCGCTCTTGGATCAAATGTTTTGGAACTCATATACGATTCTTGTGGATCTGGTGGTAAATATATAAAATCATTATCAGGTAATTCTCCTATTCCTGGTCCAGTTTGACCTATTTCATCAGAATCTGATAATAAGGTATCATGAAATCCTGGAATAGAATCAGATTTTATTGCCCCAAAATCACCATTTGCATCATATCCATCAAGATATGTATCTGGTACATTAGCTAAATTAACTGCATTTCCAGGTGCATTATTATCAAATTGAGCTTTTATTACAGATACAGAACCTCCAATTAATTGTTTATATGTTAAATCCGAACCGAGAAATGTTACTTTAGCATATGATGTTCGTTTATTTTTTACACTGGTTGTATATGTTAAAGATAATATAGCACTATAATCAACTCCATTTGTTGCTAAAGCTTTTAATGTGATATTAGAATGATCACCTGGCATTTGAATACTTTCTGAATACACAGAACTATTCAATGTTGGATCTGTCCCATCTAAAGTATAAAAGATTATCGAAGGAATATTCGCAGTTAAATATATAAACTGTGGAATACCTTGAACCAATTGTCTGTCAGATGGAGTAGCTGATAAAGAAATAACACTCATAAGCACCTTTAGAAAGATGCCGTGTTATTGTCATTAATATAAGAATTTGCGCAGAACTCTTTTTGCTTCACATTGTAAATGATTTAAATCTTTATTATTTTTAACAACAGCAGCATATTTATACAATTCAACATCATCTAAATCAATTTCTGAAATATCTGTAGAAGTATGTTTTATTTGATCATTAATAATTCTAACTACACGTCCATTAACATTTTCAATAGCTGCTTTTTCATTTTTAAATCTAACATCCGATAAAATGAAACAAATCTTTTTATAAGGTTTTTTATTTATAGCTGCTTCATAATAATGATCTATTAATCCAAAAGTTGCATTAACCCAACAATTAGGATTTGTTTCTCGTCCCCATTGTCCTATATATTGCAATATATCTCGTACAGATAACATTTCTTTTGTTTTTGGATTTATATAATCAGGCAATACTTTCATTCTATTTTTGCTTGGTCCCCATAAATCATCATTTGTTAATATTGGGAAAGCCAATTTTGCCATATGTTTAATTGGATCAGCAAAAGCAAGTTTATAATATAATATTTGATTGCTTGTATCTATATATTTACCAAAAGTTACAAACTCCGTTACTTTACATTTAATATCCTTATTATTAATATCCTTAATTTCTGATATAAGATTTTGTGTAAATGTATCCTTGCCTACTGATAATTTACCACTTACTCCAATTATAATCTTTTCATTCATCTTTAACCGCCTTTGCAGAAATATATCCATTCTTATCAGTTACCATAATATAATTATTCAATTTTGATTTTAATTCACTTCTATGCGTAATTACCATAATAACCATGTCTTTTGACCATGTTTTTAATATTTCATAAAATGATTCTACACTTTCATCATCAAGCGGTTGATCAACTTCATCTAACAATAACATTTTTATATCTGCGCCACAACGTTTACGACTAATAACTGCCATAGCAACTTTTAATGCCAATGCTACAGAACCTTTTTGACCACCTGATAAATCACCATATTCCCATTCATCTTGCCCTGTATAAAATTTCATATCCAATGTTTCTTGTAATTCATTATCTTTTTGCTTATCTAATACAAATTGAGTTAACATATTATTACGTAATAATTGGAGCAATTTATTTGTCTCATCTTGTATCGCCCCAAGAACAGAATTGATAATCATAAATGGTATGCCTTTATTAGAAAAAGCATGTATAACAGCATCATATAACTTAATTTCTTCACTAAGTTCTAATTGCTTTTGTTTTGATTCATCAAATTTATTAATGTTAATATTGTTTTGTTTAATTCTTTCAGTTATCGCACCAATTGATAATGTGTTTTGTTGTATAACTGTTGCTAATGATTTAATTTCAGTTGCTCGGTTATTAACAATCGCTTTAAGCTTTTGTATTTCTTCCCCATATTGATTGTTCATAACTGCTACTTTTACTATCTTAACATCTTCATAACTTTTTTCAGCTTTTTCAATAGCTTCTATAGCTGCTGCTTTTTTATTTTCTAAATCATTTATACGTTTTTGATATGTCTCAATTAATGTTGAATTGTTATTTATTTTTTTAGCAAGATCACCAATATCACTAGTCAATCTCATATGAAAACTTTTTAAAGTATTATATTTTAATATTGCTCCGTCAAATTGCTGAATGTTTTCTTGACAAATGCTGATAACATCTTCCAAATTAGATATACCATTTTCTAATTGCTCAATCTTTATTTGTTTATCATTTATAAGTTCTTTTCGTTTTTGTTCATTCAATTCGGTTGAACAAGATGGACAAACAACACCCTTTGGTAAAGGCGCTTGAAAATTCTTTAATAATGCTTTATTCTCTCTTAACTCAATAACATGTTTAGCTAATTCATTTTTTTCAGCCTCATATGCCGCCATATCAACAGCTTCAGGCATTTCTGACAATGAATTAGCTAATTGAGTATTCTTATTTTCAATACTCTTCTTACACTCTATTGATTCATTTTCATAATCTTCAATTTGTTTTTTAGAAACACCTATACTTGTTTCAATAAATTTTAAATTGTCTTTTGTTTCTTGTAAAAACAAAACAGCATCTGAATATTTCTGTTCAATTTGTTTTTTATCTTTATATAAAGCTACAATGCTATTACCCTTTTCAACATCAGCATCTTGAATTTTTTGTAACTTTTCTAAATTGGCAGTTTCTTCATTTCGTTCAGTTGTCAACTCTCCTAATTCAGTTTCTAAAGCAAAAATAGTTTCTTTTGGATTTCCTAAATCAACTAATTGACGTTCTATTGTAGATAGCTCTATTCCAAGTTGCTTTCGTTTATCTTTTGCAAATTCTTTATATTCACTCCATTTACTCAACTCCAACATCGAACTAATAATTTCTTTACGTTTTTCTGGAGTTGCTTTAGCAAGATTCATAATGTCTTCTTGCTTAAAATAGGAAGTATTTTCAAATGTTGTTAAATTAATTCCAATAATCTTTTCAATAGCTTCATCTGTATCAGATGACCTTCTACCACTTAATTTATCCCAATCATTTCCATTTTTTCTATGTAAAGTTACTCCAGTTGTCGTATCTGTTCTATAACGATATATCTTATATATATTTCCATCCGACATTTGAAATACAAAAGTAACTTCCGCTTTTGATGCACCTCGATGAATTATTTTGGATATTTTCTTATCAACTCCAACATTAAATAATGCATATCGAATTGCATGAAATATTGTTGATTTACCTACCGCATTGCTACGTCGTGTTGAATCATCTTTTGACCCAATAATAAAAATTACAGAACCTAATTTTTCAAAATCAATATGCGAACTGCAATGAATCATAAAATTCGAAAGATCAAGCGATATCGGAAGCATTAGATTTTTTCCTTTGCATCAACGTGTTTAATTACTAGTTTACACAAATCTACAAACTTTACTTTAAATTGTTTGTCCGTATCTATCGTATCACTAAATATATCAACTGCTTTAGTCGCATCTATCTTTTCATCTATTTCAATATTCTTAACAATAACTTTATCAACATTCCTAATTTCAATAAATGACGCTAAATGAAATACACCTAAATCATTTAAATATTTACTTATCTTTTCTTTATCTGCTCCATCACAATCATGCGCATTTAATTTACTTTTAATTCTTACTATAGAATCTTTAAAATAAGATGCTTTATTTACTTTAATTTCATTATCAATATACTCAATAATATAATCTGTAGAATTTTTATTTTCTACAGGAATACTTACATTTATTTCAATCAAATTTCTACAAGGTAATAACTTACCTTCATATTTATAATTAACCGTATCATACATTATAACAAGTTTATCTTTTTCACCAAAAGAAGTTTTATCCAAACTTCCAACATGACATACAAATGGATCTTTAGAATTTAATATTTGATAATTATGAATATGCCCCATACATACCATATTATAATCTTTTACAGCATTTAATGGTAAAAATATTTCATTAGCACTTTGATCAATTTCATCTCCAACCCATAAACTACCCTCTAATGCCATATGTCCTAATAATACTGATATTTTTGACGCGCTTCTAATGTTATTTATTTTTTCTTTTACTATATCAATTGCCTCACCAATCGTATCAACTTCTAATTGTCTTCTATCTGTAAATGGTAAAAATACAAATTGAGTATTTTCAATCGTCATTTCTGATATATCAGAAATAATATTAACACCTATTAATTTCAATTCCTTTAAAGAATCTAACATGGATACACGTTCACGACCCGTTCTAACAAAGTCATGATTACCCATTATAATATGCAAATCTATATTGGCACACATAACTTGCTGCACCCAACTAAAAAATACTCTTACCAATGATGATTTAGGATTAATATCTTCCCAAATATCTCCTAACAAAAACATATGTTTAACATTGTTAGATTTTGCATATTCTAATATGAAATTCAAATTGTTTTTTTGATCTTCTACCCTTGAATTTAATCCAACTCCTATAGCATCTTTTCCAATATTAATACCTTTGCCTATATGAATATCTGGAACAAACAATACTTTCATTTTTTCTTCCTGTCATATGCCGTTAAGAAATTTTGAAAATTGCTAAACAAATCTTCTGCGTTTTTTATTATATCGTTTTGATCTAGTTCATAAGTTAAATCAAACCCCGACATAATTTTATCAATATACTTTATAGCTATTTCATCATCAGCATGTAATTGTATAAAATCTCGAAACATATCTGACATTTTAAGCAATACAGCTAATGCTTTTTTCTTTTGTAATAACTTTTTTTCTTGCTCAGCCGCAACTAATATAGCACCTCCTTGTTTCGCAATTCGTATTATATGATTAGCAACATCTTCCATTTCTTGATTTGTTGCCAATGCTATAAATTGAACCAATCCACCTGATGTACCACACCCTTGACAATAATATATATTTTTTACCGGATTTATAAAGAATGATGGAGTTCGTTCATTACCACTTTTATGAAATGGACATTTCATTCTACGTGTCCATCCATTGTTTGAAGAAAAAGTTTGCAATTCATATTTTGATTCTATATATTCAGTTAAATCAAATTGCTGATTTGCTTCATTAACTAAAGTTTTAATATCTACATAATCATCCCAATCTTCTTCTCCAACCTTTTGAGATATTGTTTGATCCAACATCTCAAGTAAACTTTTATTTGACGTTTTCATTTTCGCTTTAATAAAGGTAATGTCGTACATTAACCATATAAATATGGCTTGTTATGCCCGACATCTAACAATATTTAAAGAGATTATGATTGGCTGGTTTTTGACAATGAAAATAGTTTGTATTCTAATTCATTGATTCGATCACGCTGAGAAAATAACGCTCGACATAATGTTATTAATAATGTAATCGTTCCTAAATCTTCTTCTTGATTTTCATCGCTATTAATAATACGTGCAAAATCAATTAAATCTTGTATCGATTGTAATTCATTTACACGAATTTGTTCATTTTTTGCACCATCTAATGTTTTATCTTTTAATATGTTTTGAAAATTTGACATTACTTGATATGCAATTTTCTTTTGCTCATCTTCATTAGCTAATATTTTATTTATTTTATTTCTAAAATCTTCAGTTTTTTGTACTGGTTTAATAGATGATTTAGCATTGTTTATTTTCAACTCGCGCTTGTTGACTTGCTGTGTTTTTGAATCATCAGAACTAAATGCTTCTTTTTGTTTAATATCTTCCATATTATTATTTCTCACTTTTCATCGTCGTCTTCTAATTCATCTTTTTTTTCTTTTTTCAACTCGTCTTCATCAATTTCTTCATCAGCCTCTACAATAATATCATGATTTTCATCTTCATCTTCATCTTCATCTTCATTATCTTCAATAGTAATTGTACGTTTGCTTAATTCATCATCAGAAGGTTTAATAGTCCATTCAACATGATTTTCATCTATTTCATTTTCATTTGTTGGTTCAATTTCTTTTTCACCCGGAGTTTTTGGTTCATATTTACCAACAACATCTCCTTCAATTAAATTATCAAATACAGAAAATACATCATCTGTCAATTGTTTTACAGCTGAATCTATATCACGTGCGTCAGGCATTTTATCATAATAATCAAATACTCGCATGGCCGCTGACCATAACAAAACACCTATATCCTTTTTTAAATCGTTACTCGTATATTTATATTCGTCTTCATCTCCCCTTACAGAAGACTCAACCATCACATCAGTTATCTTGTCAGCAATATCTTCATTGCCATGTATGTCAGCTTCATTTGCTTGCGCTTCTAATCTAAGTAATAGATTGTTAGATATCGTTCGTTTAATCATTGAAAATCTCCTATATTCATATATAACTAATTATTGGTTTGAGGCGTTTGTTTAGAAAGAACTGTATTGATTTTATTCAACAATCCATTAATCATTCCAACTCCAGGCTTAGCTTCATATATCATTCTTGAATATCTATCCAATACATTTTCACCAGTAAACATTGTGAAAACTGTTCCAAATCCTGTTGCAGCTGATTGCCACCATGATTTTGCATGTTTATTAAATTGCGATTCCCATTGTGATGACATAAATATTTCATAATTTTGAGCTATATTTTCTAACGCCTTTTTAGCCTTTTCTAATTTGTCTTTAGTAATGCTTTCAAAATTTTCCTGTTTATCAAGTGGGAAATTTTCCTTGAATGATTTTTCATTCTCTTGTATAGATGTTATTAATTGTGCTGTCATTTTTTTGAATTGCTCACCTTCTGTACTTTCAGGTTCAAATTCATTAAAATTACGCAAATGTTCCAACATCTCATCTATATTAGCTTCTAAACTTTCCCATAGTTTACAATTATGTAAATATAACTTAGTTAATGCATTACTACTATCCCCTACCGTTTCTAATACCGTCCATATCGATCCTAATATAGCAAAAACTGGAGGAGTTGCTTTCTTTTTAATTTGCAATTCTATTTTATCTATATTTGTATAATAATTCACATGATCTAATAATTCTGCCGTAACAATAAATTGATTTATAATATTCGATGCCTCTGATACTTGACCACCCATATCATGTTCCATCAATTTATTATTCAATTCATCTGATGCTTTTGATATCTTCTCTCCACTCGATTGTAAAACTTCTAAACCTTTTCGTGATAATTCTTTTATACTGTTATATTTATTCATATAACCAGTTATGCCAAATGCCGCACCTGGATTCATATTATCAAAATATGATGTTGCACTTTGCCCAATTGATGCTGCCCCTTGCTCATATAACCCCTCTAACGATTTAGAATTTGCTATTTCGTTTAATGCCGCCCCTATCCCTTCAAACCTTGTACTCAAATCTTCTATACCATTTACTGTCGTTTCCATATCAGATGCTGTCATAGTATTTCCATTTGCTTTTTCATAAGCACTTATATCTATTCCATCTAATAATGATAACGATTTTATTAAACGATTCTTATTTGTTTCCCAAGCTTTTCCAGTATCATTATTTTGTCCAGATAATTCCCTCAATAAATCTATTATTTTATGTGTGATTAATTGAATTTCTTTAAATAATTTAACGTTTTCCCCAATTAATCCTCCCCCAGCCATCGCAGCTCCAAATAATATAGCAGATGCTGTGCTTGATACTAATCCAACATTTTTTATCGTTATAGCATTCATTGGACTAACAAATTGAAATCCACCAACTGCTTTCCCTAATGTGACTGCTATAGCTCTTCCTTCTGCACTTAATAAATCACTGGATTTTAAAACACCACTAAAATGTGAAACAAATTCAGCATTTTCTTGTGCTAATTTGGCTGCATCTATTAAACTCTTATCTCCTAACTCCCCTACCGTTTTTGCCGCACTTAATAAATCACCTTTCGCAATCATTTCATCTATATTACTAGTTGCTCCACTTATTTGTTTCAATTTTTCTGGATTAAATGATGATTTCGCTTTTAAATTTTCTAAAGATTTTTGTAAGGTTTTAATAAATTCAATATTTTGCTTAGACGCAGTTTCAAATTTAGCAGCCATGTTTGCTCCTAATTTTGCCGCATACTCAGCTTTAAATACTTTATTCGTTTCTGTTAAGTATTTTATAGCATCTATTTCTTTTGTTAAATTCTTTTCAGTCATAACTTTTTGTATTAAGCCTTTATTAGACTCTATAATATCTGCTATGACTTTTGTTTTATCTATTTCTTTTTCAAATATCTCAGAAATCTTTAATGTTTTATCAGCATTTTCAGCTAACAATTTACTGACTTTTAATTTGCCCAATATATCAGCTATATGTTTTTCATAACTTGCTATTCTAGCACTAACTTTTTCAACATTTCCAGTTAATGATAAAGCTTTTCCAGCATATCTTGAACCAAATTGACCAACTTCTACACCCCATTTACCAGCCCGCCCTAACTCTTCCGCAATATGCCATCCTCGAAATGCTTTTCCAGCACCCTTTAATGAATTAGCTATTCCTTTAAACCATTGAACAGCATTAGCTTGTTTTTGAAATTTCATCATGAATACCTTTTAATTCACGAGATATTCCAAATTATTGCTACCATTTGGAAGGTTCTATTATGATTTCTTTTTCTATTATTTGAGGAGATCCAACAGGAGATATAAAATCAAGCCCTAAATATATTCCACAAGATTGATGCTGAATCGTAAAGTTTTCTATTAATCTAAAATGCCTGGCGGCCCATATCGGTTGAATCTTTTGATAAAAATTATTTTGTATGAAAAATAATATATTTCTTATTCCATTATAATTATTCACCCTGTGATCAAATAATTTAACGGAATTCAAATATTTAATTATCTCTTTATAATCTTCTAATTTGTCATGAATATGCAAAATAGGATTGTTTACAGAAGAACAACTCGTAAATCCAAAATCTACTCTTCCATAACATCCCAATATTAAATGTAACTGAGAATCATTATTCTTATCCTTATCTTGCATTCTTCTCTAGAATATTTCATGTAGAAGGTACAAAAATAGGCTTTCCACTTGGCCCAAGTATAATATCACCTTCACTTGGTTTAATTACTAAATACTTGTCTACAGTGGAAAATGAATACTTTGGAATTCGTATTCGATATGTCTTTTCAATTTCAAATAATTGTCCAACCGCCAGCTCAATTGCTGGTGTCGCCGCTGGCGCTGACACAACTAAATATATAGCATTCTTATCCAAATTTAATGGACGAGCAAAATCTTTAACAAGCTTATCCGATAATCCATAAATATCAATAGGTGTTGTGGATATTTCATCCCACCATTTTTGCTGCTGCTCATTTAATCCACTATCATTTGTTCCAATTGATACGCTATTAATCTTAACCATTTCTTTCTCCTGTTATATCATCCTGCTAATGTTTTAAACGCTTTTCGAATACTTTCAGTATTTGTAATTCCATCTATACGTTGTACCTCATTTTCTCCATTCAAAAAAACCAATGTCGGTACACTCTTTATATGAAATTGTTTTGCTAATTTATAATCATCTTCAATATTTACATTATATATCTTAATATTTGGAAATTCTTTTTCCATTTTATCAAGAACTGGTTTTAATCGTTTACATGGTAAACACGTATCTGTATAAAACTTAATAACTGTCAACCCAGAATATGTAATAGTTTCCATTTTACCTTATTTATTTGTTTTAGAATCTTGATTGTGTAATTGAGCAATTGTTTCTAATGCTTTATCATTTACTTCTTTAAAAATTTCTGCCCGACGCTCAGGTGTCAATAAATTACTTTCATTTACAATCTTCTCAACTGTCGCTAATCGTAACACAATCTTTAATAAAGTTTCCGCATACTCCTCACCAATACTAGTTTCTTGCTTTTGATCTTCCATTTTTTATTTCCCTTTTCCACAACATTTCTTATACTTTATCTTAGAACCACATATACATGGCATATTTGGTCCTATATTAATCCTGTCAGATATTAAAACCCCTTCCCAATGATCCATTTCATGCTGTACACATATAGACGCTAAACCATAAATACTATATTGGTTTTTATCCATTATACTACCATTTTGAATCATTATATCATTATACCTAATAACACTAGCTTTCATATTAGGTAATGATAAACACCCTTCTGTAGATTCTATCAGCGTATGCTTTTCAATTATTTTGGAATTCACTAGATTCAATTTAATGGTGTCGGCTATCCTAACTATAGCTACCCTTTTATTTATTCCTATTTGAGGTGCCGCTAACCCTATCCCATAATTCTTTCTTTCATTACTTAATAATAATTCTTTTTCAAGTCGCAATATAATTTCATTCTCTTCCTCAATAGAAGATACTTCATCACACTTAATATGTAATTTACTAACATCTGTGATTATCATGTTACTATCTACCACAATTCTTACACCCACCCGACGATCCAAAAAATGAATGAACTTGTTTAACTGTATCTTGTATCTTCATCGTTTTATTACATATGCTACATATATATTCTTTTTCAGAACATTTATTACATACTTTTTGCTCTTTATATTCACATGGTTGATCACAATTACTACATTTATGTAATTGTTGTTTTAAAGCTAGTTTATTGCATTCATTACAAAACATATAAATATTCCTTACACCATGTTATAGATAATAACTTGTGGTAGAAAGATATTTAATTATTAGCCTTTATACAATTCAAAACTGCAAGATGTTTATATATTGTATATTATTTCATCAAAAAATAAGAGACGCCATTGCATGAACTCCAATAGATGAATCTGCAAATGACATAGAAACAATTGGAGCAAAATAAATATTTTGTATTAAATTATTCATATGGAACATATTATAACTAACAGGAGATAATGTGGCTATTATTCCCTTATTCGTCAAATCATATCCAGCCCCTAATCCAAAAAACATCCATGTAGGCCGACTTTGATTCGCTGTATAAGATGATGTATAAAACTGCATATTTAATATTGAAGAAAATCCATGATTGAAATTTGCTCCAATACCATACCCTGCCATTATTCTAGGACTCCACCAAGAAAATCTATATGTTTGATCTACCTGTTCATAAAATGATTTCTCATCAATAGCTATATTATGTTTGTTGCCATCTCTATCCTCAATAACCATTTGAGAATGCGCTATAACAGATCCATCTGGTTTTTTACCCATTGATAATATTGAATAATATTTTCTAGGATAAACATTTAAATTCCATGGAGTAGGCGATGTGGCATTAAATCCAACTGCACCAAATGGTATTTTTTCATTGTTTATACCTTGTTCATATAAATTTAAACCCTGCACCGAACGACAATACCCATGCTGACTTACACATGTTGGATCTAAATTAATATTCGTATTTGTATTTGGTTGTTGCTGCGAATTTGGATATTCGTCTAATGGGTCTTGCCAATCAGATATAATGTTAGATCGTACATATCCTTCTGTACGCCCAATTGATACAGATATAGCTTCTAATTTAGCATTATGATTGTCTAAATCCTTTTTTATCGTATCATAATTTACACCAAGATCTTTTAATTTTAACTCCAAATCTTTTCGATCTGATGTCATTTTACTTTCTATACGCGCAATTCCATTTCCTAATTGCTGAAACTCTATGATCTTAGTAGATATATCATTTTGTTTGGTAATAATATCATGTTGCATTTTTATAATATATGCAAATATCAAAAATACAATTATAATACCACTACCAATCGCTATTTTATTTCGCGTATTCACTTAACTCCTGTACTACCAAATCCACCATTTCGATCAGTTTGTTCACTAGATAATTGAATTGAAAATTCAACATCAACATTATGAACTACAGGACATACTACAAATTGTGCAATTCTATCTCCAACTTTAATTTCAAAATCTGACTTTCCATGATTTATAAGAATCACCTTGATTTCAAAACGAAAATCTGCATCAATTGTCCCTGGAGAATTTAAAACAGTTATACCATGTTTAACTGCTAACCCAGAACGTGGCCTAACTTGTATTTCATATCCTTCTGGAATTTCTGCAATGAGTCCAGTGGGAATTAAACGCCATTCTCCAGGTGGAATAATGACATCCTCCATAGAACGTACATCCATTCCACTAGATAATTTAGTTTGTTGTCTTGGAAGTTGAACTGATGGATTTGCTTGAATGAATTTTATTGATACCATACATTAATAATATATCATACAATACCTCGACTCGACATTTTAATAATGCTTTAGTTGTTTAAATGATATATATTACATTAATTATTATAAAATAAAAGGTAAAATGTTTAAAAGAATTGATACGACTTATCCCGAACTTCCTTTTAATATCATTAAAAAAGGCGTGATAGAAGATAAATCTGTTGATGAAAATGAAAATGAAGATAAAAATGAATTTAAAGATTTTTCAAATTTTAATGATGATTTTATAAATCAAGATGAAATTATTGAAAATCAAAATTTCAATAATATATTTGATAATGATTTAAATTTTTACGAATTGGAATTGAAGACTAAACGAGAAAATTCTTTAATTGCTTTTTTGAGTAATTATGCAACAAAGCGAGTATATATTTAAGATTATGCATAATTTTTATTTTAAGTATTATTATTATTAAAACTCTCAGGCTTTTTAATATATTTATATATTAAAGGACTATCTGGGTTATCTTTTACCCAATTATCAACACTTTCAAGCTCTTCAATGTATTTATTTAACATAGGTATACGACTATTTGGAGCATCTTTCCCCCAATAAATATTTGGATAATATTCGTTATTTTTAAGGTAAAGAGCATATTGATAAGCATCACACTCATCAAATCTATCAAATCCATAAAAAATTGGTTTCTCAATTTGAGCTAGTTCTTCAGAATTAAGAGTATTATAGTTATAAGCAAGCGTGTCATATAAATTAAGTATATTACATATACATTCACATTTATCCTTATCCATATATTCATTTATTGGACAAAACAAACTATTAATCTCGAAAGGAAAACCATTTCTTAACAGTGTCACATAGGCATCTTCTCCTGCTTCCCTTAAACTCATATCTTTCATGATTTTAGCTTGATTGGCCAATATTTTATATTGATTGATCAAAATAAGACGCTCAAATTTAGTTAATTTCACACCGGATTCTACGCTCATTTGATTACTCCTAATAAAATTGTTTAATAACAACTTTAGTAAAGCATAATTTACTGCATTTAATGCAGTAATCAGATAATATTACATGGTAACGCTTTTGTCAAACACTCCTCACATCTTTGACGCCATCCATTTATTTCCTTTAATTCGATTTCATCTCCATTATCTCCTCGAAACAGCATACATACAGGAACTGTACCAAAACATTTAGAGCCTAAAAACCAACATTTTTTATTTGTGTTGGTTTCATCCACACAAGTTTTCGTACCACAATCGATTTTAAATGTGATTGTATGTTTCATTTTTCACGGAATCCAAATTGGTTTTTCAATCTCATCACAACAAATTGATAATGTATTTATCGATTCTCTAAAGTTACTATTTGGATTACCAACAATAGTTTTTAAATTATTATCAATTTCAATAATAACCTCTTTGTCGCCATTTTCATCATGAATAGATTGAAGAACAGTTATTAATTCACTAATTTTCATAGTTATTCCTGTAAATAAACATTGAAAGGTTTTTATTTATTACTACCTTATTGATTTGTAGGTTTTGTAGATGGAGTTGCAGGTTCTTGAATAGGTATTGGGTTTTGCTGTTGAGGTTGTATTATAGTTTGTTCTGGTATATAATGAGGTATGTTTTTTGTTGTATTTATTGAGTATGATTGTTCTTTTGATTTACTCATAATTATTTCCCTTTTATTTTGTAATAAATAAAAAATTGTAACTAAATATAATAATTATAATTACAAGAATTGTCGCACAAGCTAATTGATTTTTATCATAAAAATTAACTTTGTTTGAATAATAAATTTTTTCCTTAGAATTTGAATTGTTATTTTTTATATTATTTGATTCATTATAACTGTCAATATATAAATCTTTTTGTATTTCTAATGCTTTTCTGGAAAAATAATTAGAATATAACAGAGATAAAATATTGCCAAGAAAAAATATAATATAAAAAAAGACAAATACAAATTAAATTTATCTTGTTTACTAACGATATTATTATAAATAAAATAAAAAAATCCAGAAAATAAAGCTATATTAATTTGCATACATGATTTATTTGCTTCTACATAAGAAGAACAAACATCTTTAAAACCTTCTACAAACATTTGATTCGAATTACTCATTTGTTTTATCCATCATTAATTGTTATTTGTTTAATTCACATAGAATTAAAATATTAAATGTACCATATAAAACACTGATAAACAAACAATTAAAAAATTAATTATACCAACTTTCATTGAAAACCTCTTTGTTTTATATAAATTGCTATTACTGTATCAGAATTTCATATTATAAGAATATTAGTTGCCATACTATACTTGATTATATCACAGAATTTTAAGCTGTCAAACAGATTACATTGAAACAATTTTAAATCGAGTTCGATGTTGACACGGATAATAATATGCTGATCCAGGACTAGTTCTATTATATGATCCTGGATATTTGATTATAGCTCTTCTTCCACAAATCGTACATCTAATTGGATATCGTTTTTTGAATTTGCCATACAGTTTTATCAACCATTGTCGTCGTAATTTTCTAATTAACGTTTTGAATTTTTGATATAATGATTTCTTTTTTGGTGGAAGGTTGTAATATGGAGATGGAATATGTTTTCTATATGGCATTTTAGTTGATAAGTTTAAACAATTCTTATCTTATTTATTTTTAGGTAAATATTTTTCAAAATCAGCAATAGTATCTTTTACGATTTGAATTTCTTCTGGGGTACATTTAAACATTTCAGTCATCTTTAAAACATTTTTCATAGCTTGGATATATTCTTTCAATCTTCTTTCAGTTCTATATTTTTCATTTGGATAATTTGTTAAACGATTATCTGCGCTAACTTCATCCAAATATGGATCATAATATATTGATGAAGGTCCACCATATTTTGTACAAGTCATTTAATAGCACCTTCTTCAATTAACAAATTGTAAATATCAATCAATTTTAGTTTTTTAATTTTGTATTCTGTATAGTTGCCATAATATTCTCTATCTTCATACTCTTCAATTTCAACGTATTTTTTAACAAAATCATTATATGTAAAATATCCAATATTAGGATGATATTCTTTAATGATTTTGTTAAATAATTTCAATTCAGGTTCATCATCAATTTCTAATGGATTATTTGCTGGTTCTCCCCAACAATTACCGCCACGCATTCCACCGATTTTCCAAACGTAATATATTGTTTTTCCATAAGAGCAATAATCATTTTCACTTTCATATAAATGTTTGCTTATATAATTGTTATCATTTCCAAAATGTTTTCCACATTTTTTAATAAATGTTTTACCTAATAATTCATTTTCGAATTCTTGAAATGTCATTGTAACTTTAACCTCCAACAGTTTGCTCTTTAATTATATAATTCAGATTCATTGTTTATGAATTCATACAAATCATATAACCTAATAGTTTTCTTAATACAAACATCTGCTGGCATAATATTGTTTTCATTATTCACTTCAACATTACAATTTTCATTTAAAAAATTATTACATTTTGTATAAGAAATGCCGCAACAAAAATGTTCTATAATACGATCAAAATCATCAAAGCGAAAATTGCTTTCCTTTGTTTGTTTATTTAATACATGTTCCGAATGTATTAACATTGATTTTAGAAAAAGATCTTCATTTAAATGATTATTGTTGTAACCAATAATACCTGCTTCAATTAAATTATGAATAAATTCTTCATATGTCATTGTATTATTCTTCAACATATTTAGTAACGATTACTGTTAATGGTGCACCTAAATCTTCAAAATCTTTTTTGAATTCTTTATAAATTCCATATGGAACATCACTATACAACAATGACAATTGCTTGTCAACAAGTTGTTTAGCTTTTTGAATTGTGATTGGTAGTAAAAACTCTGAATGTTTTTCAGCAGTTGTTCGTATTAATGATATAAGTTTATATTTGTTTTCAATTGTATTATCCAAATGTTTTGTATCTAAAAACAAATCACACAAAACAGGGTACATTTTAGTTAGTGTTATTTCAAAACATGCAGAATAAATTGGGACACATGTTATCTGTTCATTTTCAATATATTTTGTTTCTTTTAATTGTATTGTTTTTTCATATTTATTGCGATTTGTGATTGATAATACTATATATTCTTTATCATATAATTCTATATTTTTTCCTATGTATAAATCATAAGCATCATTTGAATTAATTATTGTTTCAATTATGGATGGATCAAATTGAGTTACAGTCATTAATTTTTGCTTTCTTCTGAAATAATTGTCAATTTACTGCATCTAATCTTTTTATTATTATGAATAATAGCTCCAATGTCTTCTATATTAATATGAACTTTGAATAGTTTTCCTTCATTATAATGTTCCAATGCTTTTTCTTTTGTCCATGCTGATAATCCAAATGAATTCTCATTGTTTATATTGCAATCACAATGAGATTCATAGGTTTTATTTTCTTTATATTGATATTGAAAATTATATGTAGAATATCCATTAGCTCTTGTTGACTTATATGCTACAATATAATCATCATCTACAATTTCATAAATACCATTGCAATTTTCTTTCAAATAAGATAACTTTTCTTCTTTTGTTTTGTATAACCAATTATATTTTGATATTGTTAATTTGTATTCTTTAATAAAATCTTTTGAAAGTTTTTGACATTGTAAAATATAAATCCAATCTACTTTATCAGAAAATTCTCGAATAAATCCTTCTGATAGTTTTTGATATATTGAAATATAAATCCATTTTACTTTATCAGAAAATTCTCGAATAAATCCTTCTGATAGTTTTTGATATATTGAAATACAATTCCAATCTACTTTATTAGCAAATTCTCGAATCAATCCTTCTGATAATTTTTGATAAGTTGAAATACAACACCAACATACTTTATTAAAAAATTCTCGAATAAATTCCTCTGATAGTTTTTGATATCTTGAAATATAACACCAACATACTTTATCAGCAAATTCTCGAATAAATTCTCGAATAAATTCTTCTGATAACTTTTGATTTCTTGAAATATAATACCAATTTACTTCATCAGAAAATTCTTGTCTACATTTATCTATATCGTTATCATCTGAAAAATCAATATTATAATGTTTTGCAATTGATTTAATTTCTTCGAAAACTTGATTGTTCATTATATTTCTTTTCCCAATCAAAAAGATTCTTCAGACACAACAGTTAATTTGCTGCATCGAATTTTTTTTATTATCATGAACAATAGCTCCAATATCTTCTATATTGATATGAACTTTGAATAGTTTTCCTTTATAATAATGTTTTAATGCGTTTTCTTTTGTCCAAGCAGATAAGCCAAATGAAGCTTCATTATATATATTACAATCACAATGAGTTTCATATACCTCGTTTACCTTATATTGATATTGAAAATTAAATGTGGAATATCCATCAAGCATTGTTGATTTATATGCTACGATATAATTATCATCTATTATCTCATAAATATCTTTGCAATTCTCTTTCAAATAAGATAGCTTATCTTCTTTTGATTTGTATAACCAATTACTTTCTGGTATTGTTAAATTATATTCTTTAATAAATTCCTCTGATAGTTTTTGATATATTGAAATATATTTCCAATATGCTTTATTAGAAAATTCTCGAATAAATTCTTCTGATAAATTTTGATATTTTGAAATATCACTCCAAGTTACTTCGTTAACAAATTCTCGAATAAATCCTTCTGACAATTTTTGACTACTTGAAATATAATACCAATTTACTTTATCAACAAATTCTTGTCTACATTTATCTATATCGTTATCATCTGAAAAACCAATTTTACAATGTTTTGCAAATAATTTAACTTCTTCAAAAACTTGATTATTCATTAGCGTTCTTTCTCTCTATTTAAAAAGATTCTTCAGAAATAATTTTTAGTTTACTACAACGAATTTTCTTGTTATCATGAACGATTGCTCCAATGTCTTCTATATTAATATAAACTTTGAATAGTTTACCTGAACTATAATGTTCTAATGCTTTTTCTTTTGTCCAAGCAGATAATCCAAATGAACTCTCATTACTTATATTACAATCACAATGAGATTCATATATTTCGTTTACTTTATATTGATATTGAAAATTATATGTGGAGCATCCATCAATTTTTGTTGATTTATATGCAATAATATAATTATCATCTACAATTTCATAAACATTTTTACAATTCTCTTTCAAATAAGATAACTTTTCTTCTTTTGTTTTGTATAACCAATTATCTTTTGGTATTATTAAATCGAATTCTTTAATAAATTCTTTCGATAGTTTTTGATATTTTGAAATACAATTCCAATATACTTTATTAGCAAATTCTCGAATAAATCCTTCTGATAATTTTTGATATATTGAAATATTATTCCAATCTACTTTATTAGCAAATTCCCTAATAAATCCTTCTAATAATTTTTGAAATTTTGAAATACAATACCAATCTACTTTATCAGCAAATTTTCGAATAAATTCCTTCGATAGTTTTTGATATTCTGAAATATATTCCCAATATACTTTATCAGCAAATTCTCGAATGAATTCCTCTGATAATTTTTGATTATATGAAATATAACACCAGTTTATTTTGTTAGCAAATTCTTGTTTACACCCATCTATATCATTTTCATCCGAAAAAATGATATCATAATCTTTTGCAATTGATTTCATTTCTTCGAAAACTTGATTGTTCATTATATGTTTCCCTAATCAAAAAACTTTAAAAACAATAGCAAAAACTCATTTTATTTTATTCGCCAATTATCACAATAACATCAAAACTCAACTATGTCAAATCCACAATAATCAATTAAAAATGAATAATATATTGCATATGTTTCATATTTCTGTCTTTTCTACTAATGATATATAATATTCTTGTTAGGTTTTATTTCAAGAATTTTTTCGCCATCGCAGAAGCACACATAAACAAATTTAGCCGAAGCCATGAATGTTAAAAATAAAAGAAATAAGATTTAACAAAACAACTTAATATTTGAATGATTTGGAATTTATTAAATTCTTTATGTAGACTTATATACATTCAAATTTACGACAAAACTGCCGAACTTCCATCAGTTGATTGCCTAGCATATTTTTGCCCGTTCTATCTTTTCCACATCCCCAATAAAAATCAACAGGAGAATTTTCAACCAAATACTTATTACCAGTATCTAATAACATATTTAACAAATCTTGATTTTGCGTAAATTTAGCAATCAAACATTTCAACATAATCGCATCTTTTACCTGATCAAAATCCGGCCTCAATGTAATTGTTTGTCCAACAATTCTTGCATCATTTGGTTTATTTTGAGTTCTAACATTTTCTCTTTCAATCAAATCTAACGTTTTAAACGCCTGATAATAATGTTCTGTCGATGCCCACAATTGATTATTTAAAACAAAATTGCATTTCCAGAAATTGGACATAAATCCATATGGATCTTTTACCTTGTAAAAATCAATAGTATCAATCATTTTCAATCACTCCTAAAATATCATTCATTGAAACATAACCAATAGATTCCCCATCTTGAACCTCTACTCGATGTTTATTTGTTGTTGATGAACTTTTTGAAACTGATTTAACAACAACTGCTCGTATTCTTTTATTAAAAAGACAAACAACCGTTGAACCAATATTCAACCATTTAACATTTAAAATAGAATCATCATTATTCCAACTTCCTTTAAATCTATAAACAGGTTTAACTAAAATCAATTCCTTTGTTTTGTCTTTCCAACATTGCTTTATGTTTGTTTTGTTGGGCTGTAAATTCACCTTTTGATTTACCTTTTTTCATATCACTTACCTCACAATAATCAATTTGTCTGAACTTCTCGTCACCGCTGTATAAATTGCTCTATTAAATTCTTCTTCATCTTGATACTTACTACGTTCAATAAACAAAATTACAGTATTAAAGGCACTCCCCTGGCAATTCCAACCACAAAATCCATCTTGAATAAATTGATGTTCTTTTGGAACTTCAAGACATACAGATTGTCCTCTATATTTTGTTATAAATTCAACTTTGCTATGATGAAATTTTAATCTGTCATTTATTTTATACCACATATCATTTTTAACAGTACATCGTTTCAAAATATTTTCAATAGAATATCTTGTTATTCTATATGTTTTTGAACATCTTTTTTCTGTTTGATTTAATTTGAAATTATCACCAACTAATTCTGTCAATTCATTAATTGTAATAGGAATAGTATATTTTGTTTCTTTCCCTCCTGGAAATAATAATTTTTCTTTTTTACATTTAGATATTAAGCCAATTTTATTTGCAAATTTTGCAGCATTATACCCGTAAATTTGAATTCTATATCCAGTTGATGTTCTAACAATTCCAGAAATAATATCAAACCTTAAAAGCATTGTTTTAATATCTCTTATTATATTATGAAAACAAGAGTATAATTCTATGTAATCCAATTTATTATATTTAATATAAACAGAACCATCTTCAAACATTCCTCTTAAAAATGCAGCTTGTATTTTTAAACTTGATTGCAAAATTATTTTAGGTATAGCTTTTTTATTCGGCTGTAAACCATCTATATAATTAAGCCAGCGACTAATATGACAAGAACTTATATTTGCTTGATAAGCATTTAATGATAAATATCGTTGAACTTTGCAATTAAATAATTTTATACATAATTCTTCAAATCTATCAGTAAATTCTTTGTGTCTTTTTGCTACTCTGAAACCAATTCTAAAAAGAGTACCGTTAGCGACCATGATCCCTAAGAATTCTGCAAAATCTTCATCTACAAATTTTGGAATATTATAGATTATATCTCTCACATCTCCAATTATTGGGTCGTGCAATTTTATTAAATTTTGATTATCCCAAACTGCTCCAAGTTTTAATCTAACAATATCATCTTTTTTAATATCTTTTGCTTCTTTTCTAATATATCCAAATTTATTATCCCAAACATCGACTCCATGATCTAATGTCGATCTTAATCTATATCCATCTTTTGTTTCAATTTCCAACATATCAGTTTCTTGATTAAATACTAAATTATTATAATTAGCAAATCCATTTGGTGTCGCTATTTGCCCAGTTGATTGTAATTCGCTAATTCTATATAAACCATTTGGAGTTTCCACTAATGTTTCTGGATGCACGCATTTATAATATGATAAACAATATCCAAAATCAAACAACATACCAACATTACTCCAATTGCTAATATATTCATTATACTTTTGAACATCTTGCATTGAAGAAAATGTTTTTTCTTGATTAAATTGATATTTAGAAACACTTTCAACAATTTTTAATCTATCATCTTTAAAATTAATTGACATTGAATATTTTGCTTCATTTTCATCCAAACAATCTTCTACTAACCCCCTCATTCCATTAAATACATTAACATCATCATCTATAGATGTATTCTTTAAACAAATTACAATATCATTTTCTATCGGTGTTTCATCTTTATATCCTATAATTTTCCTGCAAATATTGTTATATCGTACCCTAGAACGATTAAAATAACATAACAAAGTTGCATTTAATCGATTTTCAACATTGTCAAATGCATTATATATAATCTCATTTAATTGTTTTGAACCAAATTTAACATATTGTATTTTATCATTGTCACATTTGAAATTTGAATAATCTTGACCTGTTCGAATTAAACCAGATAATTGAATTATAGGATTTTCTAACGCTACTCTATGAATCTCTGTCAATGTTAAATCAGGATGCTTCATAAGCCCAATATCAGCCCCTTCAACTGGACTTAATTGTTTATGATCACCTACCGCTAAAATCTTCTTTCCATAACTTTGTAAATCTTTAAATAACTTCCCACCTACCATAGAACCTTCATCAATAATAATCAAATCTTCATCAATTTTATTCTTCTTTCTCCAACCTGTTACTTTCAATGTTTTAGTGTTAATAATTGGAACATACATCAATCCATGAATCGTTCCACAATATGTTGGAGATATATTTGCATCAACTAATTTTTGATGAAGATTGTTAGCAGCCTTTCCTGTATAAGCACAAAAAGCTATACTTCTATATGATAACCGTTTTGCTATTAAAGAAATTAATACACTCTTTCCACTTCCAGCTACCCCTCCAATCTTTAATAATTTATCATGTTTGTCATTCGCCCATTTAATAGCATTATCAAATACTTCTTTTTGCTCTTTTGTTAAATCTTGCTCAGTAATTGTCATAAGAAACCCTTATGCAAAGCTAATCGCATTCTCGACACTTGATTTTAAAAGGATATGAGCGCTGGAAGAAAAGATTGATCATATTTTTGAAATATATTGTTAGCTTTTCCAATATCATGTAAAATTGCGCTAATTTTAGCACACTTTTCTAATAATGGATAATAAGTTTCTATTGAAAGTCCGAAATTGAAAAGTATATTTTTACCAGCTAATTCAACCAATTTAGAAGCAACATAATACGCATCAAAACAATGTTCTTCTAATTTTGTTTGTCTAGGAATTATTGTTGCTTTATCAATAGAATTTGAACCAATGAAAGATTTAGCCAATAGCATTTAACAAACATATCCTTTTGAAATTAGATAATTATTAAAATATATATTTACACTTATTTAATAATAATTATATTCCTAATATTGCTGCTTCTTCTTTGGTTAGAAGATGTTGTACATTTTGTTTTGCATTAATGATTACTTTTAATTTTTCATGCAATTTAGAAATTATATTAACATGATGATTATGAGTAAAAACACTTTCTAATAATTCTTTAAAAGGTTGATCTATGCTAAGGAAAACATTGCCAAAATTATCAAATAAAACCAAATTATTATTCAGTAGATAATCGATATAAGAATTCATTAATTGTTCTTTAGTTTTTTCTTTGTAAAAGAATTTACCACAATTAAAAAATGTATTTCTTTTCTTTTCATAATTTACAAGCATCATTTCTGCTGCTTGTATTTGTATATTTTCAAATATTTTAGCGTGTTGGGATAATATATTAAGTTTTGTTGCTGTTATTGCATATAATGTTTTTGTATCTATTTGAGTTTGCATAGATTTACTCTTTGTTAGTGATTAAATACAATCGAATATAATTAGAAATTTGAATAACAAGAGAAACAATTACATTAATACAAAAACATACAAATTTATAAAAATAAAAAATAATTTTGCATAACATATTGTTAAAGTATCTAAACCAACATACAAATTTATAAAAATAAAAAATAATTTTGCATAACATATTGTTAAAGTATCTAAACCAACAAACAAACCAAAAAACAGAATCAAAAATAATAGTAAATTTATCTTCAATTCCATAGTCTTCAAATGTAATTTTGCTATAAGAATTCAATTCTTTCATTGAATAGATATTTTTAATATGCAACAAAAAGCCTAAATGAATAACCGCAAAAATAAAATATAATATGACAAATATAATGCAATTCAACATAATATTCATTTCCTTTTGTTTAGATTATTGAAAAAGTGTTTTTTCAAATTCGTTATTATTCAATGAAACAGAAATATATTGATTTGTATTATCTGTTTGTTTAAAGCCCCATTCTCCATTCTCCCTATATAACCTACCTTCAACAAAATTGCAAACGTTTTTATTAATCAAGCAACAAGCAGCTAAAGGATCATGAAACAACTTTCCATTAGGATGTTTTTCCAAATATTTTTCCATACCTGAATATATTAAATTCAATCCAATTCTTTTATCTTTATATAGTTTTAATTTTTCATGCATTGTTTGATTGTAGCAAACTCCATGACAAACATTTTTGCTTACAAAATATTGTTTTTTGAAAATGTTCACACCGTTTCCATTTGAAATATATAAAGCAGCATCAATTGCACCATTCAAATTAAATGTAGGACAAGTTATCTTTCCTTTAAATTTATCCAAAACAAATTCTGGTGGAACTATATTATCACCAGCAAAACCACCTTGAATAACAATTTCATTAATTATATTAGATTCATTCAACAAGCAAGCTTTATGAATTACTCCAAGAGGCGCACCTGACAAAATTTTAATATCAGAATATGAATTTCTAATTTGGCATATAATGTTTTCACCAAGGTCATTATATTTAGAATCTTGAATAGAATTTTTGTTAAGCCATTTATAATGAAAATCTGAAACACAATTTTTTGGATAATTTGGTTTAAATACGCCAACAGGAATATCTTTATCAAGCATTTTTAAAACATGTTTAACTAAATTAACTTGATCATTTGCACCAGGTGTAATTATAACACCACGTAAATTGATTTTAGGATGATTCCCGCCAACAAAACATAATGTTAATATATCATCAAAATCGGCTGTTTCCATATTTAAAATTAAATTGATTTTATCCATTTGTTTTTAATATTTTTCTTGTTTGTGAAATTAACTTACGGATATTTTCAAATTCTAATTCTGTTATTATGGATAATATCTTACTTCAATCAAATTATCTTTTAATAATTGCGCAATTGTTTCTTGTCTATTTATAATTGAATATATGGTTCACAATAAGATATTTTGACATCTTCAATCTCTATATTATCACATTCAACAGAATAACTTGCTATGTAATAATTTTCTGGAAGTTGAATAGGTTTATTTGTGGCTTTATCAATAAGAATTGGTTCATTGTTTTCTTCTGATAAGTAAGCATGAATTGTTTTATTCATTATATTTTTCCTTTAATATATAGTATAAGACATTATATCCTTTAATTTCTTCAAAAATTTGATTATTCATTATGTTTCTTTCTATTCAAAAAGATTCCTTAGAAACAATTGTCAACTTACTACATCGAATCTTTTTATTGTTATGAACAATAGCTCCAATGTCTTCTATGTTGATATAAACTTTAAATAGTTTTCCTTTACTATGATGTTCTAATGCTTTTTCTTTTGTCCATGCTGATAACCCAAATG
>Ga0209098_1000271_pt1 | contig 58983 bp, 49 predicted proteins | sample AD_JPNHW1_MetaG_FD_184429 | JGI IMG/M metagenome (GOLD analysis project Ga0209098, IMG submission 184429) | Active sludge microbial communities of municipal wastewater-treating anaerobic digesters from Japan - AD_JPNHW1_MetaG (SPAdes) (version 2) | ecosystem: Engineered > Bioreactor > Anaerobic...
TTTTCTCCATTAACAAGTTAATGTACCCAGAACTAGATATAGATTTCGCTTCATGATTCAATAGCAGTAGGTACGGCATTCATCCCGCCCCCTGAAGGGAGAGGGTCTTCTGCCTGCTTTTCTATAATAGAAGAGACCGCGCAGAGTGGTCCTCGGCCTTCCAGTCTCCCTAACAAAATCTTGATAGATCTTTGCTATCCATTTGGATTTAGTCCGATCCGTCTCAGTAAATGCAAATGCCTCAGTCATAACAGCACGATCCTATGTGTTTTCTATTGAGTTTTTGAGTATATTGAGCATTTTCTGTAGATGGCTGGTATTTAGGGTATAACGTTTCTAAAAGCATACTATGCAAAAATTATATAAAAATAAATCCGCATTCATTATTGCATCAGTAAATCTCTCACATCACCTCGACCGGTACGCTCCCCTGGGCGGAGGTGCCATATGCATCAGTGACCTTAAGAATGATCATGTGGCCGCCTTTGCTCAGCCGGGATGGGTTCTGCTTGAATTTTCGGCTAGTGGAGAGTTCACCATCGATGTTTGAAGTCCAGCTATAGGTAAGGGGCTCTTTTCCGCTAGCTGCGGCATCAAATGTTACATCTTTGTTTCCCTGCAAAATCTCTCCCGGTTTTGGGGAAGTTATGGTCACAGTCGGACCTTTCACGCTTTTATCCGCAGCGCTGCCGCCGCTGGCAGTGCCATTCTTTTGATCCAGACAACCTGCGCAAAGGAGCGCGATACACATTGCGATTAATATTATCCATTTCATGGCAGTCTTTGCTATTCTTCAGGAATATAATGGTTATTGAAATGGATCAGCGTGGATCAGCGATTCTCAAAAAAGCAAAGCTAATTATCCCTAAAATCCGTAACCGCGCCCTTCAAGCGAGTGGCAAGAAAGGCGCCGGGGATAAGCTATTAAACTCGACTTATGAGGTTCAGGATGGAGCAGGGGTTGCTTCGGGTGAAGGAGCAGGTGCGACCGTTCCTATGGCTGGCTCGGCCTTGATCTCGGTCTTGCGCACTTCTACGCGCCTGAGTGGATAGATGGTCTTGGCCTCTTTGTAGATATCCAAGGAGATCTTGCCGCCCACCGCTTCCTGGATCAACTGGTTTAAATCCAGGCTCTTCGATCTCTCTAAGACGACCTTCTTGGAGAGTTCTCTGATGCTCTTGACCTGGTTGGCCCGCGCCCTCTTCACTGTGAAGCAGCTGGGCTTTACCCTGACATGATAACCATCCGTGGTGATTACGTCCACAATGGAATCGATCCTTGAGGTCCTTCTCTTGACCAGGGAGCGAACATAATCCGTGGTCATCTCATGACCCAGAAACTTGGTGTATGCCGAATCTCCGGCCACGCGATCTACCTTGAACACGAGTTTGGTATTCTGTTTGGAGAAGTTGTTGGTGAGGTCTCCTAGAGTGGTCTCAACGATCCTTCCCACAACCCTCTCCGGGTCGTTGGCTATCGTTTCGCCAAATGGAACTCTTCCGAACATCTCCGGACTTACAACCTTATACCATTGCTTGGCCTTTCTGCTCTCAGCCTTTCTCTGTGATCTTCTTGCCAATAAACATCCTCCGAGGTAATATCAATCCGAAGTTCGTTCAAGCTCACGGTATTTAAACCGATCGCCCAAAAAAGATGAGACAATGAGATTGTCTCTCAAGATGGCAATCTCTAGATGGCTCTCTCAAGAACTAGGCTGCCGGCCAGACATAGATGTAAACGTAGTTGGACCAGTCATTGCAGCAGTAGCTGAGTATATGCCAGCCGGGATTATTTGCCTTAAACCAGGTCTGATACCATCCGGTGCTCTTGTAGCCGAAATTCTTGACTTCAGGTGGGCAGTAGTAGGTCGGTCCGCTGCAAGCGGTCCACTCAAATGACCAATAAACGCCTGGCCTGCTTACCTTGGACCACAATGGCAGCCATTTTCCGCAAAACACACCAGCTACCGTCGCCAACTTTCCCGGACAGCTCTGCACATAGTATTCGTTGCACCGGCAGATGGACGGCATAGGGTAAACCGCTTGATAGCTTTGCGCAGCGTAGCCGTAGGGCGCGCTCTGGCTCGCGATAGGAGCACAGGTTGGACAGCCCGAATTGTCCGGATAAATGCTCGATACTCCGCCCGCAACTACAGTAGAGCTGGTGCAGGTGGTGCAGGTTTTGCTGGTGGCGCTCGCCTGCCCGGGCAGTACTGCCGCACCGGCAAAGGCTGCTTGATTAGGAGTGTTGACCAATGCCGGATTTAGGGGCGCAAGATTAGACGCGAACTGAGCGCTCCCTCGCGAAGCATAATCCGCATAGCTGTAGCCGCTCTGATAGGACTGATCCGCGATCGGCCTGTAAAGGTTATAATCGGGCAGGGAAATCCTCTCGGCTGCCGGATCAGGAGGAACCGGCGCGCCCTGGGGCAGGGATGTTGCGCTCATGCTCTGCGCAGCATTTGAGAAGGCTGATGGCGCAGACATGACGGCGCCTGCCGGATAGACATAGATGTAGATGTAGTTGGACCATATTCCGCTGTTGTAGCAGAGGATATGCCAGCCGGAGACATCTCCAAAGAACCAGCCCTTCATCCAGCCGCTTCCCGTCCAGCCCCACCATCGCACCGATGGAGAGGACCTTCCTGGATACCATTCGTAGACATAGAAATTTCCGATTGATTTGATATCCGCCCAGAGGGGAAGGTAGCCTCTGAAGCTGCACCCACCGATGCTCCTCAAGCCGGAGGCGGTCTGCACATAGAATTTGTTGGCGGAAACCAGTGAACTGGGATAATACCATGTGCTGGAACCAGGTTCCGCCGACTGAACAGGATACGACGCCGAATAGGCAGCATTAGGCTGCGAAGCAGAGATGAAACCCAGATTACCATCCGGAGCGTAGCTCTCCATTTGCGGCTGGGCGAGTCTCAACTGCTCAGCAGTCATCTGCTCCTGCACCGGCCCGCTGATCTGAGGAGCAGGATACGCAGATTGCGGGTTCTGGTATCCAGCCTGCCCCTGCGCAGGGTAGCTTCCGGAAGGCATGCTGCCGGAGGATGATAACGATTGCTGGCTCACAGGTGCCTGACCGGATTGCTCTGGCACATAAGAATCCGTAGCTATGCCGGCGAGCGAGCTTCCATCCTGACCAACATCCAGAGCGGTATCCGAAATGCCCACATCGCCTACCGCACCCAGGGCGGCATCGGCCATAAGCTGAAAGATAACTGCCAACATAACTGCCAACTTAAGATTGATATTCATATACCCCACTTCATCCTATTTTTTTTGCTTTCTCCGCTCAATTTTAAGCGCTCTATCTATTTAATACTTAGCTTGAAGTTCCGAGAGCGGCAAGCCAATTAGTTTATAATAATAATATTTACACAGCCAATTCGCCGGCCTCTATAGTAAGAGTATTAGCAAAAAGGCAAACTACCTGATGCTGAAAAAAAGGAATTTCGTGTGATTATCCTGCAGTTTATTGGCTGCGGTCCCTGGACCAATTGCTCCTCACCATCTCTGCCAGACGGGGATTGTTGAACTGATTGTAGATGTCCAGATCGGTAGTATAGCCGATGAATGGGTCAATGGTGCCCTTCTCCAGATTCATTATCCAAATGTTAAGACCCTTGTCCTCTGCCGCCTTTCCATTCTCCTGGAAGAACTGTACAAATGGCTGCAAAGTCTCGCTGCTGGGCACCACGATTATGCAGTCTGTGCCAGTCTCCGCGGAATAATTATTGATATCCAGAGACTTCACGTTAGTGATTGCAAACACCCTGGCCGTGCGCTTTTCTGCGGAAAACCTCAATTCACGCGATCCTTGTTCGGATCCCTGCGCAGGTCCCTGTTCAGAAAGAGTATACCCGGCTTCGCTCATAAAGGCCGTGACTCTATCCACCAGGCACTGCTGCAGGATGATCTTCAGCTCGGGAAGGGATACCTGAAGCATCTCTGCCGCTCTTTTAAAGTCCTTTTTGCCGTATTTCTTCGAATGGGAAAAGTGGAATATGCGACCATCGATCTGAGTGTAGGTGTCAATCCTGGGCAGGTCGGGAAATATCGGCTCCTTGCTCATGATGCTCGCAAAGATGCCGGGGGCAATTATCTCGCCCACTGCTTTTTTCAGCTCAGTTCGCTCCTGGTCGCTCAGCTTTGCCGAACCGACGATATCATAGGTGCGAAGGAGAAGCTCACACCTGGCAATGATCTCCCTCTCTTTGAGCAGTTTTTTGAGAGGGCCGGATATGCTTTCAATCTTTATCATCAACAGCCCCTTATTCATCAATACCTTTAACTCGGGCCAGCTCCGCCCGCAGCTCACCCATCTTTGCCGTCCTCTCTGCAAAGGCGTTATGCTGGTGAATGCTCTCCTCATTGATCTGCTTTAAAGTCACTGCCGCGTCATCAGGAAGGTCGGAGAATGCTTCAACCAATTTCTGGGCCATGGTTCGCACGCAATCCTCAACAAACTTCGGGTTGCTGTGTGCCCTTTTCACCACTACTGCTTCGTCAGGACGCTTGAGCAGGCCGAAGACCCGGGAGCTCATGGACTCCTCAATGATCCTGATGATCCTGTCGATGGAAACGCAGCGCCTGTCATGGACTTCGACTGATATGCTGCCCCGCCCTCGCTGGTTGTGCGTGGCCACGGGCAGCCGCTGGGCGAGATCTGCTGCCGCCTCGACTGATAGCCCAGCTTTAGCAAGCTCCTGGCGGACCTGCTCTCTCATGATCTCCTGAGCGCAGGGACAGGCGGTCATGCCCAAAACCTCGGCCCCTACCGTCTTGCGCACGTGTCCTGCGGGCCCGGCCCTGGCCACTGCCTCGGCGAAGATGTCCACTACCTCCTGGCAGGTGGCTTTGGTCACGGGAGTCTGTCGGCGCACGATGTACTCGCTCTTCATCTTTACTTCCGCTCGGGAAGCATACTCATGCCGGGATAAGAGTCTCTTGGCAATCTCTCCGCAAAGCTCTTCGATCTCGTAGACCGGGCAGTTTATGGCCTCTTCCAGAACCTCGTCGATCACCTCGAAGTTGCGGGAGAGATTGGCTCCTTTGCGGTCAGAAGGAAGATCGACAAAGACCTCGAAGTTGGAGATAAGGACCACGGGCCTCTCATCGTTGCCTCTCTCAACTTTCACCAGCTTCTTGACGCCGGTCACACCCACTCGGGTCAAATTGAAGGGATAATCAGGTTCGCAAGCTTGAATATCTGGTAGGCTGTCCACTAAATTCACCTTGGGGCTTCATTGCTCGTCTTAGTATTCGATCGGCTCATCCTCTGCAGGCTCGTCCTCCAGCGATCCGTCCTCAATTTTATCCATGCGAGAGATGAGCTGATCCACTTCAAGCATCATCTCCTCCAGGGTATCGCTTATCCGCTGGTCGCGCTCGTCTGAAAGCTGGAAGGTTCTTTCAATTTCCGCCAGTAGCTCCTCTTCGCCCATATCGAGCATCCTGCATATCATTTTCTCGACATCATCCGTTCCGGGCATAAAAGTTCATCTGGGTGCAGTGATATTTGAGACTTTGCTTCTTTCGAGAGGGGCTTCATCCCAGTCCTCGCGCCAGGCAATTGCAGAGGGCCTGAGCGGTCAGATATATCTATGCGAAGATCTACCTTAGAAGAAAGGAGTTCTACAGATGATCAAGCGTTGCCCTCAACACGGATTTTTCAGGGGAGAGCATTGTGAGTGCGGCTCTGCCGGTCAGCTTCTCTTGGATGACGCCAAGACTGAGCAGCTTGGCCGGCTGGTCGCCGGGTGTCTCCGGCATTTCCCTGGGGATCTGGGCCTGGCTATGGATTCACGTGGTTGGGTTGACCTCGACAAGCTCGGCCAGGTGGTGACCGGCAGGCACCGCTGGGCCAATAGGGATTTGGTGATTGCGCTTGTATTGTCCGATTCCAAGCAGAGGTATGAGATCCTAGGCGATAGGGTCCGGGCCAGATACGGCCATTCAGTAGATGTAGAGCTTGATCACCCTGAGAATAAGCTTGCCAAACTCTATTATGGAGCGAGCGAAGAGGAAGCTGACAGGCTCCTGGAGATCGGCATCAAATCTGCATCCCAGAGGTACGTCCATCTATCAACCACTGCGGAGAAGGCCTGGCATGTGGCGACATTTCGCACCGGCAATCCGAGAGTGATTCAGGCCGATGCAGCTGAAGCCCAAAAGGCCGGCGTGAAGATGATGACCGTAAACGATGATATAATCATCTCGGAGACCATTCCCGCCCGGTTCCTCACAATCCTCGCCACAAAGGATATTGCCAAACAGGCTGAGCCATAAGAATGCCATATAAGGATTAAAAGAGCCAAAAAGAACTGAGAAAACCAAGAAGAGCCAAAAAATAACTAGCGGCCAAAACGCCGCTCCCTTCTCTGGCAATCCCTGATAGCCCGCAGGAAATCGATCTTTCTCAGCTGTAGCCAATTGACATCGGTAAAATAAAGCTCGGAATAGGCAGCCTGCCAGATCATGAAGTCGCTCAGCCTCTTGCCGCCTGCCCTGATCACCACATCCGGCTTCTGGGAAAACCGCAGATGCGATTCGATGGTCTTCTCATCGATCTCCTCGGGATTGATATTGCCCCTCTCTACGTCCTTGAGAATACCTCTAAATGCCTCGGTCACCTCGCGCTTGCCGCCTAATCCCAATGATATTTCAACCTTGAGCGGCCCGCCGCTCCCCGTCTGCTCCACGCCATCAGCGGTGTGCAGGCTGATTTGGGCGGGCGCCTTTGCAAGATAGGCGGCAATTCGGCGCAGGAGCTGGGGCGCATCATCATTCACGTAAAGAACCAGGGAGGTAAGGCCGATGGACAGGCTCCAATCCAGCAGCTGGCTGAGGCGCAGCAAGCCTTCACCCATCAGATCGCCACTGCAAAGGACCACTGCCACGCAGCCGGGAAGATTGCTCCTTGCGATTCGGGATTGCAGAAGATGCTCGTACAGGCGGTAAATCATAGTCGGCTTTGCTGTAGCATCTCCCTAGGCAAAGTATTTTTGCAATGAATATTGTCATGTAGCATCATGGAGCGGGAAGATATCGCCCGGATAGCCATCGGACTGATGGTCCTGTTGCTGCCCTATGCCGGATCCTTCACAGTCATTCCCCTAGCAGCAGTCTTCCTCCTGGACAGGGACTCCCGGCTTCTCTGCGCGTCACTGGCCATGCTGCTGATCATGAGGCCGGCGCTTATCCTTACGGACACAAACCTGCCGCAGTATGTCATAGCCATCTCTTTTGTGGCATCGACCTTTGCTCCGCTCGCTTTTCGCAAGTTCGATTCCCTGGCGGGCAGCATCATGTACCTGCTCATCAATGTGGGCCTTGGCTATCCCGTCGCGAGCCTGATCTCGGCAGGCTCGCTCTCCTCGGAGAGGATACTGTTCCTGGTCATCCTGGGAGGGCTGTCCGGCGCTTTTCTGCACCACGTCTCCAAAGAGCGGGACTTCACTGTGCCCTTTGGCACTGCCATGGTGATGTGGCTCTTCTCCTTCGATTATCCCTTGCCAGAGCTGCAACGCATCCTGCTCATCTGCATCTTCGCTCTGGTGCTGGGAATTGGCGCCTACTGGGCGAAGGCGGCGGACTCGGATGCAGTGCTGAGCGAGACCATAGTCTGCCTGCTGGTGATTCTCTTTGCGGGCATCACCTGGTTCATCCTGCTGCTCGCCTTCTATTTGCTGGGTGGTGGCTTTACCCGCTACGGATACACTCAAAAATTCAAGCTCGGCATAGCTCAGTCGCATGGGGGCAGACGCGGCTACAAGAACGTCTACAGCAACAGCCTGGTGCCTCTCATTCTCGCTATCTGCTACGGAGTTTACGGCAATGATATCTTCATCTTCGCCTTCATCGCCTCTGTGGCTACCGCCAATGGCGATACTCTGGCCAGCGAAATTGGCGAGACCAGCAGGTCCAAACCCCGCATGATTACCACCTTCAAAGAAATTGAGCCAGGAGTGGATGGTGGGGTAACGCCTCTGGGCGAAGCTGCTTCACTCGCGGGAGCGATCATCATCGGCCTGCTCGCCACGGGCATGGGGATGGCCGGCGTCTCAGGAATTCTCATCGCTGCCATGGGCGGATTTATGGGAACCAACTTTGACAGCCTTCTCGGAGCCACGCTGCAGAGCCGGGGCATTCTCAGCAATAATGGTGTGAACCTGGTGGCAACAGCCTTCGGCGCACTCGCGGGCGGAGCGCTCTGGTATATTATGCAAATTATTTGATGATTATTATGAAGATATTTGGAATCTTTGGCGACCCAATAGAGCACAGCCTCTCTCCAGCTATGCAGAATGCTGCCTTGCGGGCTCTGGGCGAGGAAGGCTGCTACCATGCTTTTCGCGTTTCACAGAAGAACCTTGAAGCTGCCCTTCGCGGGGCGGCAGCCATGGGATTTTGCGGGCTGAATTTGACCATTCCCCTCAAGGAAAAGGCGCTGGAGTTGGACTTCCTGAGGCCGGACCCACTGGCCAGGGCCATCGGCGCTGTGAATACGGTGGCCTTCGGCCCGCAGGGAGCCGAGGGCTACAACACAGACGGATGGGGAGCGCTCTTGGCGCTGCAGGATGCAGGGGTTGAGGTTCGCAGCAAGAATGTGCTGATCATAGGCGCAGGAGGCGCGGCGCGGGCCATTGCCTACACCCTCGCGCAGGAAGGAGCGGAAATATCGATAGCCAACCGCAGCGAAAAAAGGGCAAACGAGCTGGCGGCCTGCGTTGGTGCTAGGGGCTTCTCGCTTCTGGAGATGGAGGGGCTCGTCCCGCAAGCGGACACAATAATAAACTGCACATCGGTAGGCATGCGAGCGGGCGACCCCAGGCTGCTGGACAGCGGGATCCTCTCAAGCTGCCAGGCGGTCTTTGATATCGTCTACAACAGGGAGACGGAGCTGCTCCTGGATGCCCGCGCCGCCGGAGCGGTGGCGTTGGACGGGGTCATGATGCTGGTCTATCAGGGAGCGAAAGCTCTCGAGATCTGGACGGGCAAGAAGGCTCCCGCAGATGTGATGGAGAGAGCGGTTCGAGAGGCACTGGCAGCCAGGCGGGCGGGAGGGGGATAAAAAAGAGGAACATCATCGGGACCAAGTCCGAGCAATAGAGCGAAAGCACTCGGCAAGATCTGCGGGCGTCTTGGAACTGCGCCGCTCAGTATTGCAGGCGACATCGATCTCCAGCAGCTTTGCGTCATGCTCTTGCGGGACTGCTAATCCAGTTTTCACGTAAAATGCGATCCTGGCTATTAGTAGTATGCATAATGTCAAGATCTTTCTGACTATTTTGGTGCCAAGCTCGACAAGCTAAAATAGCTGATACTGCAATTAGACGAAACGGCGGTTCTAGGATGGAAGAGATTACATTAGTTGGATACTATAGGCAAAATCAAGCGGATTTAAAGAGAAAACTTCAATCAGCAGACACCATTGCGAATATAAGCAAGATAGTTCAGGATGAACTGAAGCGACTGTCTGATGCCAAGGGCGAATATATCAGCAACTTGACCCCACCACAGGCGCGTGTGGCACTTTCTATGCTAGAGGCCTTCCGCCTATCTTTCAGCATGCTTGCCACCGTTCAGATACAAACACCTGAATCAGTTCCGCATGAAACTGACACCACCAGATCAGTCGAGGATAGTCCAATTCCCACCATCGATGGGACTTTAGGTGGTTTAGCCGGAGGGGCTGTTGGCGGAGCTATTTCAGGGGGCATGACCGGCGGAGCTGTAGGTGCAGCACTAGGTGCAGTTGTAGCAATAATGGTAAGAAAGATAGCATCCACGAGTGCAAAATCTTCCCGCGAAAATGGAGATGATAGGTATCCGCCCAGCCCTCAGGAGAAAAATACAGCTAGCATGTCCATGGATACAAAGGAATTGCTGGATTATCTTGAGAGGACGCTAAATGTTATTGATAGTACTGTGGCCGAATACAGCCATTTGACAGAACCCGTCAAAACTAAACCGAAGTTGGAAGATCACCCGGAAGTTTTGGAGTTCATGCAAAATTTAATGGGAGAAGCACTTACATTGGAAACACCATTACCAGCGATTATTCAATCACGAATAAAAGAAGTCCCTTCGATTTTGCGGAAATACGGAATTCGCGCCCAAGGTTATCAGAATAAAGCTTCGGATACTGCAAGAGGACTCTTCGAGTTCGAGCCCAGCATAGACCCAAATCTACAAAATTCAGTCATGGTAAAACCAGCTCTGATTAAAGGCGATGAGATATTGCTCCGCGGACGGGTGATTGAGCCGAGCACCCTAAGAGAAGGGAAGGATGATGCCTGAAAACGTAACTGAAGTCATCGGCTTTGACTTAGGCCTGCGGGAGACTATCCTTGCCCGACTACGCTTGGACTATCCCTATGCACAGCCCGAGACGATTGAGATACATCACGAAAAGGAGACAATAACCGCAATTGGCTACCATCCGACGAAAGGTATTTTGATTGGCGAAGCTGCGCTGCGAACTGCAGGTGTTACTGAGTGTTACATCGATTTCAATAAAATTCCGAATAATGATCCAATTTGCCAACGGGCTATGCATGATTTCGTCCAAACGATATATCGCTTCATATTAGATAGCGGCATGGTTGAAGGAGATGAGACTCGTTTTATCGTCGGGTATCCTACGGAATGGTGCAAAGATAAGGCATTGGTACGCGCATACGAGCAAGCATTTTCTCAGGCAGGCATTCCGAATGTCACGGCTATAGCAGAGTCAGGAGCTGCATTATTGCATGCCGTGGAGAGTGGCATTTTTAGATTGAGTGAATCATATCAGCCGATACTGCTTATAGATATCGGTTCCGCTATCACCAACTTTTTCCTTGTTGATGTTAAAAATAAGAAGAGCACTCTCTATGATGTTGGCTTTAATTTGGAGGCAGCTCTAATCGAGAAGGCCATTTATCAATTTACTCTCGAAAATCATCCTCAAAAGGAGGAATTAAAAAAGATATTCGAACGATATCCGCATCTTCGAAATAGATGTGAGATGATCTGCCGTAAAGTGAAAGAAGATTACTTCACAAATCCGCATCTCTACCAGGAGTCTGGGGATTATGTGCCTGCTTGCGCAGTAAACATTCAGAATCTCTATTTATTCATGCCAGAAATTGATGGCCCGGTGATGGAGGAAATCCTGCATATCCCTCTTGCTAAAATCGATGGAGGGCAAAAAACTTGGCCAGAGGCCTTTGAGCATGCGCTAAAGACGCTCAGAGAACAAGTCGAAATGTCCGGAAACACTCTCACTCCGGAGTTTATCTTGTTGACAGGAGAAGCCTCACGCATGGATTTTTTGCATGAGATTTGTAAAAATGTATTCCCCCGAGCATCTATTAAGCTAGATGATGAACCAGAATTCAGCGTTGCTAAGGGTCTCGCACAATGGGGAAAGGGCATGGAGGAGATGAAACAAGCCCGGAATGAAACAGATGAATATATTAATGTAAGCTGTTTTCCAAATCTCATTGATGCAATAAATAATGTATCGATTCCCGATCAAATAAGTAATTGCCAAAATATGAGTTCTAGGAGATGGATGATGCCTGAAAACATAACTGAAGTTATCGGCTTTGACTTAGGCCATGGAGAAACCGCCCTGACACGATTGAGGCTGGAGGACAAAGATATTCACAGCCATCCCGAGCCAATAGAGATTTTTAACAAAAAAAATATCATTACTGCAATTGGTTACCATCCAACAGATGGCATTATGATTGGTGAAGCCGCTATAAGAGATCCAAATGTCACTGAATCACGCATAACTTTTAAAGAAAGACCAAGTAGTAACCCAGAATACAAAATTATTATGCATGATTTTATTAAAAAGATATATAATCATCTATTAGAACAGGGTAAAATTGATGCAAAAAAATCTCTTTTTATTGTTGGTTGTCCATCAGAGTGGAGCAGAGATAAGACATTGGTCAGAGCGTATGAGCAAATATTTAATCAGGCGGGAATTCAGAATGTTACTGTCATCGCAGAGTCTCGAGCCGCGTTGCTACATGCCGTAGAGAGTAAGATGTTCGATATGGGTGAATTAAAAAGACCTGTTTTGGTGATCGATGTAGGTTCCTCTACTACGGACTTCACCCTTGTTGACGCTAAAGACAAGAAGAGCATGCCTTTTGATATTGGTCGTGATTTAGGAGCCGCATTAATTGATAAGGCTATCTTTAGACATACCCTCGATAATCATCCTCAAAAAGAGGATTTAAAAAAGATCTTTGAACAATATCTATATCTCCAAAACCGTTGTGAATTGGTTTGCCGTAGGGGAAAAGAAGAATACTTCACCAACCCTAAGATTTACAATCGACCCGGTTCTTTTCCATCAGCTGGTGCCGAAAATATCCAAAGACGTTGTATATTTATGCCGGAAATCGATGGCCCGACGATGGACGAAATACTAAAAACTCCACTTGTTGAACTCGATGGTGAGATTAAAACCTGGCCAGATGCCTTTGAACACGAGCTGCTGAAGCTGAGAGCGCAAGTAAAGAGTTCAGAAAATACTCTTTCTCCAGAGGTTATCTTGTTGACCGGTGGGGCTTCCCGAATGGATTTCATCCCTCAAATATGTAAAAAAGTCTTCCCGCAAGCTCAAGTGAAACCAGATGATGCGCCAGAATTTTGCATCGCTAAAGGATTAGCCAGATGGGGACGAGTTGATATCCGAACCCGCAAATTTACCGAAGAAATAGAAAAGTTCTGCTCGGAAAAGATAAGACCTAAAGTTGAAGGTCACATAGATTCATTGTATTCCAGTGTTGCCAGCAAAATCGCAGACGAGGTAATAAATATTATAAAAAATGATTTTTATCGCTGGAAGAGCGGGACTTACATTACTATTGATTCCATGCATTTTCAGATAGATAGCGACATAGATCACTTAATGCAAAAAGATAGTCTAAGCGATTTGTTTAGATATCAGATTAGGACATTGTTTAATGATATTGCCAAAGAGTTGAGCGAAGATATCACTGACCTAGAGAAAAAGTATGCTATTCCAATAGGTTTTTTGGGGGGATCTTTTAATTTAGGTTCGCCTGAAATAAACAGCTTTTCGTTAGGCTCCCACCCTAAAATGGATCCAATGGATGGCATGACAGAGGAATTAGGAAACATCATTGGATGGATTTCCGCTATCTTGGCCGGTGCAGTTGCTTTCCTTGTAGCACCGACGATTCTGGCAATAATAACCGTTATTATAGCAACTATTTCCATGACCCTTGGTGGAATCATATTTGCTATACTTATTTCGAATCCGGCAGGAATAGCTATCCTCGCAGCTATTGGAATTTTCGCTCTTGTTGCTGGCGCAGATGCAAAGGAAAAGATTGAGAAATTAATGCCAAGCTGGGATCTTCCACAATGGGTCAGAAATAGAGTGAATTCTAGCTCAGTATATTTCAAGATTGATGAACAAAAAAGCGCTATTGTCAATCAGGTTACCTCCAAATTAAAAGAAGACTCCAAAACCAGACAGCAGATCATCGATAAAATCACTGGCGAGTTCCAAAAGAGCTTGTTGGATAGAGCTGATGATGCGAGACTGCTCATCGATTGAGCGAGGAGGAATCCAATGATCGAAACTCCACAAATTCCTATGCAAAATCAAGATGAGCGAGAAATGGAATTGCGAATTCAAGCAGCCAGCATGATATCGCGTTCTTTGCTTTTCTGCCTGAAACGAAAACATCTAGAAGTACCCTTCAAGAGCGCCCAGTTCATCCAGCCTCTCCCTTCGTCCAGAACGCTTGTCGAAGAGCCATATTTCCTTCGACTCGAACAGATCGGAGGACCAATGAACGGATCATTCGATCATGCGCTTACTGCACTGCAAACTGCGCTGTCCGCCTGTCATTCCCCGGACCGATATACGCTCATTTTCCTGGTCAGTAGCGATGGACGCGAAAACCACATATATTTGGGGGTAAGAAGCCACGACTACTCCCTTTATCCTACCATTGATTTCATCAATAATATTGGCCAGTTTGTGCAGGGGAACTGGCCAGGAACCAGGCTGTCTTTGTGCGATGAGCGCGATCCTGTCTTTAAAAAACAGGTATTAGAACCTCTGGGCAATAATTTGCGGAATGCCATCGCATTGACTGGCATTCCATCACCGAAACACTGTGATCAGATTGGCTATCCTCAAAGCCTGGACCGCTTACTGCGAGGTTTGCGAGGTTTGCCTTTTATCTACATGGTTGTAGCTGAACCAATGGCCGGCAGTGAGGTAGATGACATCATCTATCGTTGTCGCGATTTAATAAGCCAGGTGCATGCCTTAACCAAGATCACCCAAAATCAGACGACGACAGGCAGTGTTTCTCATAGCAATGGATTAAACGCTAATATAAGTGAAGGGAAATCCACAGGGATAACCACAGGGGAAACAGTAACTCAGGATAATCGAGACCTTCTTACACTTTTGGGTTTAGGAGCTGCCGGAGTAGCCGGTGCTGCACTTGGTTTTTCCCCGCTCGCGTTTGCATTCACGATGAATGCAGTTCCGACTGCAATCGGACAGCTTAATCCTGTTCGACAAAAAACAAAGAGCATAACGGAAACTGATACCAGGACAACAACGGTTGGCATTTCTGAAAACACGACACTTAGCCTCAGCGCTGCAAAAACCTTTGGCCAGGAGCATATCAATGCGCATGCTCAGGCAGCAGAGGCACAATTGCAGCAATTTATTCATCGCTTTGAACAGTCCAGCAGTTTAGGATGCTGGAATGTGGGTGTGTATCTCTTGGCGAACAGGCCAGATATCGCCCAACAGGGTGGCACTCAGCTTGGCGCGTTGTTGACCGGAGAAAAAAGTGCTCTTGAACCGATCCGGATACATGACTTGATGCGAGTGTGGGGAAAATGCGCCAAAGGTGCTTTGCGGGAGTTTCAACAACCAAGCATGGGGTTAGTGAAATCAGATGATAAAGGAAAAAAGGAAAAATATACATTAGCAGATCGCATAGAACATCCATTGGGTTTTCCATTTAGCAGTTTGACTACTCCCCTCAATACTGACGAACTGGCCCTCTTGGTTAACCTTCCACAACGAGAGGTGCCTGGTGTACCGCTGGTAGCGACCGCCGATTTTAGTTTAAATGTGCCTGTTTCGAATTCCAGCGACATCATACTCGGCTCTTTGCTGGAAGGAGGAGAGACAACCTCACTGAAATATCCCATATCTCTAAAAACACTTGTCAGACATACCTTGGTAACCGGTATAACGGGAAGCGGGAAATCCACCACATGTTTGCGGTTATTAAGCGAACTGCGCAAACGTCGCCTTCCATTCCTGGTTATCGAACCTGCCAAGGATGAATATATGGAATGGGCGATGGAAATAAATGCTGCGCTTCCACCGGATAGCCCAGAGCGAATAGCAATTTATATGCCAGGAGTTCAATCGTTTCGGGGCCATAAACTGGATAACACACTGCACCTTAATCCCTTGGACATCATCTGGCTTCAAGAGGGACATGCCCCCCAAATCCTGTCTCATATAGATAGGCTGAAATCCATACTAAATACGGCGTTTCCTATGCAGGAAGCACTTCCGATTTTGTTGGAAGAAGTACTGTTCACTGTTTACAGCAGGCTCAAATGGCTGGACACTCAGTTGCCTGCATTCGACGCTCCAAGACCAACATTGCGCAATATGTATGATGTTGTTTATGAAGTTGTCAAACAAAAAGGATACGAAGAACGCGTTACTGCCAATCTCACAGCTGCTTTGATGACACGCCTTCAGAGTCTGAGGCGCAGCTGGAAGGGCCAATTGTTCGATCAACCACATTCAACACATTGGGCAGATCTTTTCGACAGACCAGCAGTGATAAATTTTTCCCAATTGGGTGATGACAACGACCGCGCCTTTGCAATGTCCGTTTTGCTGCAGTTTCTTTATGAATATAGACAAGCTCAGTTCGACGCGAACGAGTCGCTGCGCCAGGATAAAGGACTGCGTCACTTAACAGTCATTGAAGAGGCTCACCGCATATTATTGCGTGTACCTCATGGTTCAATGGAGCAAGCCAATTCACAGGGCAAAGTAGCGGATATGTTCTCCAATGTGATCTCAGAAATTCGTGCTTATGGAGAAGGGTTGATGATAGTCGACCAGGTGCCGGCCCGATTGGTACCGGACGCCATAAAGAACACCAATTTAAAGATAGTCCACCGACTCGTAGCCGACGACGACCGACAAGCAATGGGAAGTTGCATGACATTGACTTCAGCGCAGACGGCGATCATTAATCGTTTGCGTGTCGGCCAAGCAATTGTCTACGGGGACCAGGATGATATGGCTGCATGGGTACAAGTAGCCTCGAATGACACAAAGATTGTGAGAGGACAGCATGATGAAAATAATGCAAATCATTAATAAACGACGAAAAGTGGTGGGCCATGTTCGCTGGTCACCACCTGATCGGATTCAAGTCGATGTTAACGATGCCGCATTGGAAGCTAGCCTCAATGCCTTAATTGTTGAGGCGCGCAAAAATGGTCTGCTTTTGCATGGAGGCGGACCGCTAGAACGCAATGGGAAAATTGTGTTCGTGGAAACTGTAGAACGCATAAAACCTGATGACGAGCGTTTTTTAAATGCGTTGACTGATGCCATCAATCGGATGAGCTTTGCTGGACAACGATTTTTTGGCCTGGTGAAGGATACGGGAGCAAGTCATGTCTGAGTTTGAATTGATAGCGGGCAATCCCGAGAACCTGAGCGAGATCGGTAATAAAACAAATGAGTTTATTGGATCTACCGAGATTTGCGATTTTGAAGGCTGCCGATTGATCAACAATGAGCAGCTTGCCAATTATCTGAGTGAAACCATACCACCAAGCCACTTGGAAGGTTGTCCTTACATCGAATTCGATCCAAATAACCCCCAATTTACTGAATTTCCTGGCACATTAGGCTTCTACGAATGCGGCTCGCATGCTATTCACATCGCAGGAGATGGGTGTTTTCCAAATGGTGCTGAAGAGTTGAAGAATACAGTCACTCATGAAATAGGCCACAATGCATATGCAGATATTGTCGAAAATAACCCTGAGCTTGCAGCCAAATGGGAGGCATTGAATCGCGAGAGCTGGCAGAAACTTAATGCTGAAGGCATTGGCTTCGTTTCTGATTATGCCATGACCAACAAGCTTGAGGATTTCGCTGAATCCTATCAAGCCTATACACGTGATCCTGAAAAATTACAGATTATGAATCCAGATAAATATGCTTTTATGCACGATTATGTATTTGCGGGAAGGGAATACCAACCACTTGTGTTGGCATATTGGACCTATGATTCAGCAGGTAACAAGGTAGAAGTCACACCTACAGGAGTTTACGACCTTAGCGGCAATAGAATTGCTTGGAGCCTATAAACCAGCTGCATGATCCTAAAAATGAGCGGGATTGAAAAAGAGAAGCGGAAGATTTGCGAAGCTTAGATGCATCTATCCAGCAAAATGACCGGAGGACGAGCGCGCAATGGTTAGCATACTGATCTTGGGGGGCACGGGCCAGACTGGCTCCTGGTTTGCCCGCTACTTTAAAGAGAAAGGCTTTGATGTGGCGATATGGGGACCGAGCGGCCGGGTGCAGGTGGCAGAGCGCCTTGGGGTGAGATACGCCTGGGAGATGATGGATGAGGCGCAAAAGAGCGATATCGTCCTTGTGAGCGTTCTCATCGATAAGACAGTGGAGATGATCCGCCAGGTCGCGCCCCGCATGCATCCCGGCAGCCTGATCATGGACGTGACCTCCATCAAATCCGAGCCCGTAAAGGCCATGGCGGCATACGCGCCCGAAGGAGTCGAGGTGCTGGGTACGCATCCCATGTTCGGGCCAACGATGCCGGGCCTGCGCGGCCAGACAATAATCCTCACTCCTGGGCAGGGAAGGACCGGCAAATGGCTTTCCGTCATGCAGTCGCTCTTTCAGTCCGACGGAGCGCATGTGGAGGTTCTGGATGCGGAAGAGCACGACCAGATCATGGCCGTGGTGCAAGCGCTCACGCATTTTGCCTACATCGGGATAGGAGCGGCGCTTCGCGCTCTGGACTTTGATGTAGAGAGATCGAGGAGATTCATGTCTCCGGTCTACGAGATCATGCTCGACTTTGTGGGCCGGATCTTAGACCAGGACCCTGAGCTTTATGCCTCCATTCAGAAGAATCCTAAGGCAGCAGCCGTCCGCCAGACCTTCATTGCCGAATGCATGCGGCTTTCCGAAAAGGCAGATGCCGGGGACAACGAGGGCTTTAAGAAGATCATGGCTGAGGCGGCCAGGCATTACGGAAAAACGCATGAAGCTCTGGTGAGGTCGGACGGGGTGATCAACGCCCGAATCAGAGAGAAAGAGAAAGAAGAGAGATAAGTTCAGGCTTATTTCTTCCAGAATTCCGGCACCAGCAAGACAAGTGCCGTAACAACCTCCAGCCGGCCGATCCACATGCAAAAGAAGAGCAGCATCTTTCCGGCGGGATGGACCTGCTCGAAGCTGAATGTTGGACCGACCATGCTGAATCCCGGGCCCACATTTCCCAATGTCGCGGCTACGGCTGAAAGGATGGTCTCGATGGTCATGCGCGGATCGTCATAAGAGATGATGGCCAAGAGCAGCGATGCTATGGCAAAGATCATAATATAAGTAGCCACAAATATATTGCTGGGTCGGAGTATTTCATCCCTTACTGAAACGCCTCCCAATTTGAGTGCAAAAACTGCTTTAGGGTGAAGGACGTGTTGCAGCTCGCGATATCCGCTTTTTAGCACCAGCAATATTCTTGCAACCTTGATGGCACCGCCAGTAGACCCGGCACAGGCACCGATGATCATAAGCAAAAGGAGGGTATATTTGGCAGCCGGTGTCCAAAGATCGAAATTGTCAGTTGAAAAACCGGTGGTGGTCATGATGGTGACTACCTGGAAGATTGCCAGCTGGATCTTCCTGAAGATATCACCCTGAAGTCCTCCCCATAAGACGATGATTGCTGAAGCCGCCAGCACTATCAGGGTATAGAATCTAAACTCGACATCCTTGAAGAGAGCTCTTCTATCGGATGTAAGCACTTTGTAGTGCAGGGCAAAATTGGCCCCGGCTAAAAAGCAGAATAGAGTAATGATAGCATCGATGATCCAGCTTTTGTAGGCCATGATGCTGGACGACTGCGGCGAAAAGCCTCCCGTGGCCATGGAGGCAAAGGTATTGCATAGCGAATCAAAGAGAGGCATTTTTGCCTGGTAGAGAAGCACTACCTCGGCAACTGTCAGGAGGATGTAGACCACCCATAGCACCCTCGCAGTCTGCTTGATGCGGGGCGTCAAAGAGTCCTTGTCCGGACCGGGGACCTCTGCCCGGTAAAGCTGCCGTCCGGCCACGCCCAGACGGGGCAGTATGGCCACGAATAATAGTATTATGCCCATCCCACCAAGCCACTGGGCAAAAGACCTCCAAAATAGCAGCCCCATATAGGTCCCGTCAGGACTGCTGCTGATTTGCAGCCAAGTGCTGCCGGCCGCCAGGCTTCTCACTTCAAGCTCAAGATAGTGAGCAAAGCTGCTGTTGGCAAGAGTGGAATTGATGATCCAATAGCCCTGAGCATTTGCTTCCGTAAATATCGATGAGCCGGTGGTGGTAAAGGCGGACATCGATTCAAAGAGGCCGTCTATGAGGCCGAGGCCCAGAAAAACATAAGGCAGAGACCCAAAGAAGGCAGCACCAAGCCAGCCCAAAGAGACGAGCGCAAAACCCTCTTTGAGGCCGGGCTCAGCCTTCACAGAGAGCCTCGCCAAGACTATACCTGTGGCAAGGGTCAGAAGAGAGGTGACTGCAAAAGCGATGACTCCTCCGGTCTCGGCATAGTATGCTGCTACCGCTCCTGGTACCAGCATCAGCACCGCCAAGATCTTCAGAAGCGATGCAAATAGACCCAGAAATACTCTGATCTTCATCGATTAATGCCGCTGCGCCCGAAGGAACGCACCCTCCGCTAGGCCAGAATAAACACAGTTCTTGCTATAAAAAAGATATGCTTCCGATAGCTTTTTCAAATTATCAAATTGTAAAAAATATTTCAATTAGGATACAAAAAGCTTCTTGACCTTGGAGACCACCGCCGGCATGGACATCACAAAGATGCGGTCCCCTGCGGCTGCCTTAAAATCATCAGCCGGAACCAGAGGAGAGCCGTCCCTGATGACCAGTCCCACCAGCGAGTCGCGGGGCAGCTCTTTGGATATGGTCTTGCCCACTATCCTGGCTCCCGGCCGGGCGATGAAATCCACCAGCTCCATCCTCTCGTCACTCAGGGTGATCACCTCTTCTCCGCCAATTACCCTCTGTAGTACTGCGTCTGCCGTAACCTGCCCGGGGCTCACTGCCCTATCTACTCCCACCATCTCAAAGAGCTTGATGTAGACGCTTCTGTTGACTCGGGAGATGATCTTCTTTGCTCCCAGCTGTTTTACCAGCAGAGAGCAGAGCAGGTTCTTGTCATCCTGACCGGTCACGGCGAAGACCACATCCATCTTGCCTGCCTCCTCCTCGCGGAGAAGGGCGAGATCCGAGCCATCGCCATTCAGGATCATGGTATCGGATAGCTTATCCGCAATCTCGCCGCATCGTTCTGCGTTCTGCTCGATGAGCTTTACGTCCACGCCCATCTTCTCCAGCCTCTTGGCGAGATAAAAGCCGACCATTCCTCCGCCGACGATCATCACTTTGGGAGAGCTTGAAGACTCATGCAGCATCTGTCTCAGGTCGGGAAGAGATCTGGAGTCGCAGAGCAGCATGAGATGGTCATTGAGCTTGACTGCATCGCCCTTCTTGGGTATGAAGATCTCACCGGCCCGGTTAATGGCCACGATATTACAGTTCTCAGGTAGGGTGACATCTTCGATTGGTCCCAGGATGTTCATCTCTTCAGTCACCTTGAATTCGATCAGCTCGACCAGTCCTCTGGCAAGCTCCCGGTTCATGAGCAGTGATGAAAAGTACAGGGCTCTTGCCATGTCCTCGGCCATGGCCAGCTCTGGACAGATCATGTAGCTTATGCCGATCTCTTTTCTATCCTGGACCGGCTGGTCGATATACTCAGGGTTGCTCACTCTGGCTATGGTCTGACGGACGCCGAGGTGGCTGGCTATGATGCAGGTGATCACATTTACCTCGTCGTTGCCGGTGACGGCTACTACTATGTCCGCTTTCTTGATGCCCGCTTCCATGAGAAGACGGGCGTTGGCGGAATTGCCCTGCAGGACTTTCACATCCATATCCTGCAAACGGGCACAAGCGACAGGATCTTTGTCTATGACGGTAACGTCATGATCGGAATAAAGCTCGCTGGCTATGAGATAACCGACCTCGCCAGCTCCGGTAATCAGGACACGCATCTTATTTCCTCCACAACTCAGGTATAAATAACAGGAATATGGGCAAAAGCTCCAATCGACCGATGTACATGGCGAAAAAGCCGATCATCTTGCCGGCTTCGCCCATCTGCGACCAATCGAAGGTTATAATGCCAAAGGCAGGCCCCACGCCACCCATACATGAGGCGATCGCCGATGCCACGACCTGCAAATCCACTCGCAGGTCCGAGCTGCTGACCATTGCAAGCCCCAGTGATAGAGCCAGCCACACTGCAAGGTAGAAGAAGGAGTAGAAGAGCATGGGCCGCAGGACGCCCTCCTGCACTCTTGTCTCACCCAGGCGGACCGACATGAGAGCATGTGGATGAAGCATATGAAACAGCTCATAGTAAGCATACTTGCAGTCTACTAAAAGCCTTCCCACCTTTACACCGCCAGCGGTCGAGCCGATGCAGCCTCCGATGAGCATGATCATGATCAGGGCCAGTTTGGCGGCGGTTGACCATTTATCGTAGTCCAGGGAATTGACAAAGCCGCAGGTTCCCATGAAGGAGATGACCTGGAAGGCAGCGAACCGGAAGCGCTCCGGGAGCCCGCCCTCGATCCCACCGAAGAATATCAGCACCGCAGTGGCCGCAGCCAGGATGGCGATCATGAACCGGAACTCCTCATCCTTCAGCCAGGCGGCCCGGTCTGAGGTCAGGACTCTGTAGTGCAGGGTGAAGCTGGACATGCCGAGGATGATAAAGACCGCTACGATTGCCTCGATGAGAGGGCTGTTATAGGCCACGAGGCTTGATGCCTGGGGGGAGAAGCCGCCTGTGGCAAGAGTGGAAAATGCGGTGCAGACCGCGTCGTAGAATGGCATGCCCGCCGCATAAAGCAGGATGATCTCCAGGGCATTGAGGAGCAGGTAGACCTTCCAGAGGATTCTGGCTGTGGCAGTAGCCCGGGGGGTGATGGTGTCCTTGCTTGGGCCAACGGTCTCAGCCCGGTAGAGCTGGCGGCCGGCGACGCGCAGCTGGGGAAAGATGGCCACCACCATCAGGATGATCCCCAATCCTCCGATGAGCTGCTGGAAAGAGCGCCAGAAGAGCAGGCCGTAGAAGGTGCCGCTGCCGACAGCCTGCCAGGAGATGCCGTAAGAATTCAGGCCGAGAGAGAGGTAATTTACCAGAGCGGTGCAGATGCTGCTATTGACCAGAGCAGAGTTTAAAATGTAGTAGCCCTGGGAGTTGGACTCGACCAAGATTGTCGCTCCGGTTGCTGAGAAGCCGGATATCGATTCGAAGAGGGAATCGACGAGGCTCAGGCCCATAAACGCGAAGGGCAGAGAGCCGAAGAAGGTGGCGGCAAGCCAGCCTAAGGAGACCGCGGCAAAAGCTTCCTTATTTCCCACCTCGCCCTTCTTTCCCCAGCGGCTCATGATGATGCCGGACCCTATGGATAAGAGGGCGGTGAGGGCGAAGGCGACAACTTCGCAGCTCTCGTGATACCAGGCGGAAACGAGTCCCGGCACCAGTAGCAGCAAGCCCATGATCTTGAGCACGGTGCCGATGATATCAAGGACGATAGGATATTTCATTTGGCTCTCCTCAAAATGTTATGCGCGGTTTGGGGCTCTCAGAGAAGAGCAACAGCGTTTGCCCAAACGGAATTCGTCCGTTTTGCCATCCGTTTGAGCATTTGCTCTTGTGCTCTGCCGGTGCCAGGCGTTGCCTGACGTTGGGCGCGACTGCTGGCTAAAGAAAAAAAGTCTCTAAAAATACAAAAGCGGTCCGCAATGGACCCCAGGCCGGGCAAGGATGGGGCAGAAGCTTCACTCTTCCCGCGATGCTTGCCGATAATCTCTCCCAAGTTTTCTCATGCCTCATGCTGACTGATTTGTCTTAGAGCAGAAGTTGACCTCATCTGAAGCTTCACGTAGCAGCTAAACCAGGATATAAATGTTCTCCATGACCGCAGTTTGAGGAATCATCATGGCTTCTGCGACTCGCCCGGAAGGCTTGCTCCGGCAGCGCCGGGAGGAGCGAGCCAAGGGCGGCGGCGGCCACTGCCTGGTAGCGCTTGAGGAGAATGAGATATGATTGATCAATCGAACCCAAATGCAAGTAGGATCAATATTGCGAGAAACTTTTCCAGATCGATATCAGCATCTTTTATCAATGAGCGAAGCAAGCCTTTTTTTAGTTCCTGATGAAGCGGCACAGAGAGTGTAACCGCAGAGCCTTCCTTTCTCATCACGACATGACTTCCTGCGATCCGATCCACACGCCATCCGTCTCTGGAAAATGCTTTCACTGCGTCGTTTCCGGAAATCACCGGCAGCTTTTGTGGCATATGAGATCAAACCGTTACTTCTACGATTTTTCCGGGAGCGCCCAGCAACCGCGTTCGCTCTTCAGCCAGCGATTCCAGGCAACCTACTATCGCCTCTTTGATGTTCTCCAAGGCATCTTCTTGGCTATCGCCCTGAGAATGACATCCGGGAAGTGCCGGACAGCTCACTATGTAGCCGCCCTCTTCTGCTTCCTGAAGAACAACCTTGAAATTCATGATTGTAGGTAAATGTTGCAGGATAAAAAAGCTTTCGCGGATTGATATTTGATTGCCTGCTCAGTCGAGTTTGCTTGATTCAAACCTCGCCCCGAAATGCCCGCACCAGCACCGCCGGTAGGAGCGCGTCTAGGGCGGCGGCGGTCTCCGCCTGGTGCCGCTTGAGGGCGTCGAGCTTAGCGTCTCGGTCACTTAACTGATTGATAATTTTTTTTTGCTCATGCAAAGGTGGCTTAAATACCTTGAATGCTTTCAATTGCCTCTGATTGATTGATGCCAAATTGGTTGTCTGTTTTGAGGCGGCTTGGAAGTATTCTTTCCCATAGGATGATCCAATAATTGCACATAAATATTCTGGGTCAAACTCATTGAGATTTACACGCAAACGAAAAATGTGATTTTGATGAATGCAATTAGAAATTTCTTCGTTCCACACAACACCCCTGCCCAGTTTATCCCAATCGCCGCCTTCTGTTAGTAGTATATCTCCTTTTTTTAGCTGCCATTTTCCCTTTTCCGACTCTAATATTTCTACATCTTTGATTCCACTTAGATCGAGATAGCCATCCTGAACATTAGCAACCCGCAAGTATGGCAATTTAATTGTCGGACCATTGAGCACTCTACCTAGTGTTACACCTGCACGGATTTCTACGACTTCACCGAGAGCTACTATTGGCCACAGTTCATTGAAATAGTTGCTAGAGAAAATATTCTTGGCTGAGATCTTTAAAGCCTCAGTTTCTTCCACCGCCCGCCTTCGCAGCTCCCGCGCCTCCTCGATCCGGGCGGCCAGCTCCTCGATACGGGCCACGATGCGGCGCTGCTCATCGAGCGGAGGAAGCTGGATTTCTATCTCCAGAAAACGTTCCGGACGAATCCTGTTTTTTCCACTTGTACCTTGAGATTTTGCGTCGCATAAACTCCAAAATTTTTTGGTTTTTGTAATCCAATGAAACCAACGTGACTCCAATTTATCTTGAATGGGATTGAATGTGGGGAATTCGCCGGAGACATAGCATCCAGAAAGGCCTTCAGGAACAACCGCCACACTACCATTGCGAGCCCAAATTTTGTTTACTACTATGTCTTTTGCTTTCACTTGCCAAAGAGTTTTATATTTTGTTTGGACGCCCTCGATAGATTCTCGTTCATAAGCTCCCTCACCCCATAGTTTTACCCCGAGTTGCCTATAGATTTTGTCAGGAATTGGAATCTCTGGACGCTCAATTGGCGACATAATTTCTTTGAGTTGGACCAATGGAATTTCGCAGACATCGTCTGCCAAATTTACACCGATCATCTCTTCTCCGCCAGCAGCTGCTTGATCTCGCCCATGATCTGCATGATCCGCTCTTCCTTGGCCAGAATGCTCTCCACCAGCTCCTCCGGCGGCAGTTGCTCCAAATCCTTCTTCCCGTTGGGGTTCTTGATATCCAGATTGTATCCGTTTCCGGCAATCTGCTCGGCGGGCACTCGCCAGGCCCTCTCGCCCTCCCGGCGGTCCTTCCACCAGTCCAGGCAGTCGGCAAACTCCTCAAACTGCATCGGCTTGGTCTTGGTGTAGTTCTTCCGGCCCTCGGGCAGGGCCATCTCGTAGTACCAGACCTCTTTCGTTGGCCCGGAGCGGTCGAAGAAGAGCAGGTTGGTGGGAATGCTGGTGTAGGGGGCAAAGACGCCGTTGGGCAGCCTGATAATAGTATGCAGGTCGAACTCCCGCAGCAGCTCCTCCTTGATTCGTGCCGCCACGCCGTCACCAAAGAGGGTGCCGTTGGGCACGACCACCCCCGCGCGTCCGGGCGTGGGAGGGCGGCGCAGCTTTCTCATGATGAGCTGCAAGAAAAGCAGAGCGGTCTCAGAGGTCTGTTTGTCCTCAGGAAAATTGCTCAGAATTCCCCGCTCCTCCTCGCCTCCAAAGGGTGGGTTGGTCAGGATCACGTCCACCCGGTCTTTGTCGCCCACTTCTCGCAAGGGATAGCGCAGGCTGTTTTCCGAATCGATCTGGGGAAACTCCAGGCCGTGCAAAAGCAGGTTCATCTGGCAGAGCATGTAGGGCAGGGGCTTGGCTTCGCCGCCGAAGATGCTGTGCCTTTGCAGAACCTCGCCGTCCTCCACTGTATTGCACTGCTCGAACAAATGCTTGAATGTCTCCACCAGAAATCCACCTGTGCCGCAGGCCGGATCGAGAAACTTCTCGCCCAGCCGCGGATCAGTGACCGCCACCATGAAGCGAATGACCGGTCGGGGCGTGTAGAACTCGCCTGAATCGCCCGCAGCATCCCGCATCTCCTTGAGCATGGACTCGTAAAGGTGGCTTAAGGTGTGAATCTCCTCAGAGGAGCTGAAGTGGATGCTGTTGATCTTATTGATCAGATCCCGCAAGAGGTAGCCGCTGATCATCCGGTTGACTGTGCCCCGAAAGACCGTGGCGATCACATCTCTCCTGTCGCCGCCATTGCTGCCCGTCAGGGAGCGCAGGTAGGCAAAGAGCCCAGGCCCCTCGCTGCCTCCCGGCAATGTGGCTCGGTCCTGGTTAATGAAGGCGATAAGAGAGTCTCCGGTGATCCCGTCCTCGGGAGCTGCCCAGTCCCGCCAGCGGTAGGGCTGGGCAATGGCCGGGCGGAATTTTTCCCCCTTCAAGATCGCCTCCTCCTCCCGCATCATCTCCATGTCGTCGATGAACTTGAGGAACATCACCCAGACCAGCATGGGCAGGCGGTCCAGATCTCCGGAGAGGCCCTTATCCTTCCTCATGATGTCCCGGCAGGATTTGATGATGCTGCCCAGCTGCTGGGCAGTCGTAGGAGCGGCTTCGGAGGATTTTTCATTGCGAGGCTTGCGGGGGCGAAGCATAATTATTCCTCAGCAGGGGCCAGGAAGAAGAGCTTTACAAGCGGCAAAAGCAAGCGCCCAGATTCGCGAATATTATCATAATGCTGCTGCCATAGGCCTATTAAGCGATCCATATCCATGGCTTCAATATGTTTCGATGAATCTCTTATCTCTCGTTCTACCTCCGAGGTAAAACCGCCTGATGAAACAATTAATCCAATATCCCCATCTTTTCTGAGAAGACCTAACAGCTCTCTAATCTCTTTGACCGTTTGTTTCTGCTGTCGATGTTTTACCTGGACTTTGATTCTTGGAGGATTGATGCCCAGTGGGTCTTTATATGCGACAAGATCAATCCCTCCATCTCGACCGGGTGGCGCAATGAATGGAACATGATAACCCATTCCAATCAGTAATTCTGCCACTAATTTTTGAAAGTCGTATGGGCCTAAATCGTTAATATGATGCTCAATCTCCGCACGCGCCTGTTCCACGGCTTGATCGTATGCAGTCTGGCGAATTGCCTTATCAGTTTCTTCCTCAGTTACATCCATTTCTGAGTTTGAAGGCAAATCTTTGGTGATCTTCCAAAGCCTGTATTTTTCAATAGCGGAGCGTATGAACTGCCCAGCGGGCATGGTGATCGCTTGTCTTCCAGAATTGGTGAGATACCACTTGCCGCCCGATTTTTGAATATATCCGGCTTTTACACAATCAATTGAATAGAAATGGATAATTGCCTGCCAACGAATATAACCTGACTTAGCGTAGGGTTCTTTTTCATAATCACTGAGTTTTAGTTTAGACTCGACTCGCGGGAATATTTCTTTAAGCCTTGCTTCTCCCCCTAAATGATCCAACTCAGTGAGTACAATTTTCATTATTTCGCCAACACGATCCAATGAAATCTTCCTGGACATAATTTGGCCCCCTAAGCCGCGTACAGCAGCACCTGCAACTGGTCAACAGCTTCCTTTAACCTTTCCGCCCCACCGAACAATCCGGCGATCTCCCTCACATTGCCATGCTCGGATATGGGCGGCACCTTCAAAACCTCTGGCATCACAAATTGATCAGTTCCGTGCTCAGAGTACTTTTCCAGAAGCTCCTCCAGGATGATCATGGCCTCAGGCCCATACTTTCCGAAGAAGTCCGGCTTCTTTCTGCGGAGCATCTCGGCCCGCTGCCTGCGCGTCTGCAGAGGCGCATTGAAGGCCAGATGGCAGAGAAGGTCAAATGGATCAGCCTCCGGCTGCCCTGCTTCCTGGGCGAGGCTGGCAAAATCTATTCCCCTCTCCTCCAGGGCGGCAATGATCTCCGCCCTCTGCTCCAGGTCTGCCCACCTGTCCCGCAGGGCTGAGGCAGTGGGATAGAGAATTCTCACCTTCTCTGCGGCGTAGTCCGTGAACTTAATCACCCGAAGCTGCCGCCCGTCCGGGTCAAGCTCGGATACGTAGTGGGTGGCAATCTCATAGTGCCCGCCGTCCACATAGAACTTGCGCGGAGCATCCTGATCCGGCTCATCGTCATCCGTTCCTTCATTGCCGGAATCTCCGCCGAGAGCTCCGCCGCCTCTTCTTCCCTTTTTCCCGTCATCCTCAACTATGCCGATCGGATCTCCATCAAATGCCGGATCGGCAAACATCTGCGTCGCGCTTCCGGTGTAATCCAGAATGGAGAAGAAGAGCTTGCCGCAATCCTCCCGCACTCTCGTGCCGCGGCCAATGATCTGCTTGAACTCGGTCATTGAGCCGATCGCTCTCGCCAGGACGATGTTCTTGCAGGTAGGCGCATCAACGCCCGTGGAGAGCAGCTTGGAGGTGGTCAAAATCACCGGAGTGATCTTTTCAAGCTCCTGAAAATCGCTCAGATGGCCAATGCCAGTATCACCTTCATCTGCCGTCACCCGGCAGACGTAATCCGCATTCTTTGCCGCCAGATCGGAATTGAAGTTGTTGAGAGCCCGGCGCATCTCATCTGCATGCTCCTGATCCACGCAAAACACAATGGTCTTAGCATACCGGTCAGTATTTTTCATGAACTCGGCGAGATTGAGGGCGATGGCCTCAGTGCGCGCCCGCAGGGAGATGACCCGCTCGAAGTCCTTTGTCTGATACTCGCCGTCCGGAATCTCATAACCGTAGCGGTCCTTCTCTCCCTGGTTCGGCCTCCAGCCCGCAGCATCAACATCTGTGACGATGCGGTGCACCCGGTAAGGAGCGAGAAATCCATCTTCAATTCCCTGCCTGAGGCTGTAGGTGTAAATGGGATCGCCAAAATAGGCATAAGTGTCCCGGTTGTCGTCCCGCAGCGGCGTTGCCGTCATGCCCAGCTGGTAGGCCGGCTGGAAATACTCCAGAATCTCCCTCCAGTTGCTCTCATCCCGAGCGCTGCCCCGGTGGCACTCATCTACTATTATCAGATCAAAGAAATCCGGCTGGTATTCCCTGAATAGGCCAGGCCGTCGCTCGTCCTTGGCCAGAGATTGGTAGATGGCAAAGTACATCTCCCGGCTTTTGATCGCTTCTCCATTTTCAATCTTCCAGCGAGCATCGCCAAAGGGAGCAAAAGTCTTGTCCTTGGGATCATCGATGAGAATGTTCCTATCTGCAAGATAGAGAATTCTGGGGCGCCTCTTTTCGCCTCTGCTATTCCAGCCCGACTCCCATAGCTTCCAGCAGATCTGAAAGGCCACAAAGGTCTTTCCTGTTCCCGTAGCCATGGTCAGGAGAACGCGCTTTTTCCCCTGCAATACCGCCTCAATCGATCGATTAATGGCAATCTCTTGATAGTAGCGAGCCGTCTTTCCGGGCGAATGGTAATAGGGAGAAAGAATTCTGCTTTTTGTCTGATCATCCTCAATTTTGCCTGCCAGGCAATAGCGCGACCACAGCTCCTTCGGAGAGGGAAACGCATCGAGGAAGCACTCTCTTCCAGTGGCAAAATCAAACTCAACAATGCCATCTCCATTGGTGGCATAGGCAAATTTCAGGCCGAGCATCTCTGCATACTCTTTGGCTTGCTGCACCCCCTCCCCAGGTTTGCTATATTTTCGTTTTGCCTCTACAACGGCAATCTTGAAATCGCGGGTATAGCAAAGCAGATAATCAGCACGCTTCCGAGTTTTTCGCCTGGGCTTATCGCCTACAACAAATATCCGGCCATCAGTAAAGCTCTGCTGTTCTGTGAATGAATGGGGCTCATCGTCCCAGCCCGCCAGAACGAGTCTGGGCTCTACGTACTTTCTGCATGTATCCGCCTCGTTGAGCAAAATTTCTTCTTTGATTACCACGCCCCCAGGAAGTGACATGATGATATACGCAATCTGATATAGGCAATCCAAAGAAAAGATCTATCCTCAAGTACTTTAACTTGTAGGATTGAAAAAGACCATTTTCCCTGATCACGGGTCAGAGAACTTCGAGTGAGAAGATTAATGAATGCCCTGAGGATAATAATCATCAATGAGCAAGAAGGACTCTCTGCCTGCATTTCACCTCCTGGCCAAGCCCACCGGCGCTCTGTGCAATCTGGGCTGCAAGTACTGCTTTTTTCTCTCCAAGAAAAACCTCTATCCGGAGAGCAGCTTCAGAATGTCGGATGAGCTTTTAGAGACCTACATCCGCCAGTACATCGGGGCTCAGAAGGCGCCCCAGGCTACAATCGCCTGGCAGGGCGGCGAGCCGACTCTGATGGGTCTGGATTTCTTCCGGAGATCGATTCAGTATGAGCAGAAATACCGGCGCCCGAATATGACCATCCTGAACACCATGCAGACCAACGGAACCCTTCTTGACGACGAGTGGTGCAGATTCTTCCGGGACAACAACTTTCTCATCGGCCTGAGCCTGGACGGTCCGAGAGAGCTTCACGATGCCTACCGGGTTGATAAATCCGGCAATCCGACCTTTGACCGGGTGATGAAGGCCGCCCGACTTCTGCGAAAGCATAAGGTGGAATACAATATCCTGACCACTGTTCATGCCGCAAATGGCGATCATCCACTGGAGGTCTACCGCTTTCTCAAGGGCGAGGTCAAAGCAAATTTTATCCAGTTCATACCCATTGTGGAAAGAGACAACGATACCGGCTTTCAGGAGGGCGATACCGTCACGGATCGTTCCGTCAAAGCCGACCAGTATGGCCGTTTCCTGATCTCCATCTTCGACGAATGGGTGAAAAGAGACGTGGGCAAGGTCTATGTCCAGATCTTCGATGTGGCTTTAGCCGCCTGGTCAGAAGCCCCTCCCGGCATCTGCGCCTTCTCACAAACCTGCGGAACGGCCATGGCTATGGAGCACAATGGCGACATGTACTCCTGTGATCACTTTGTGGAGCCAAAATATCTACTGGGCAATATCCGTGACAAGGAGATGGCGCTTCTGGCCAGCTCGAAAAAGCAGCGCAAGTTCGGCCTGGACAAGCACGATACCCTTCCCGGATACTGCCGCAGATGCGAGGTTCTCTTCGCCTGCAACGGCGAATGCCCCAAGAACCGGTTCATCAAGACCCCGGACGGGGAAGAGGGCCTCAATTATCTCTGTGAAGGCTACAGGGGCTTCTTCAGGCACATCGATGGAGCCATGCGATTTATGGCCCACGAACTCCGCCAGGGCCGGGCCCCGGCTAATATTATGAACTACATGAAAGACGGCCGGATCTCGCATATGGTCATGAAGCCCGGAAGAAACGATCCCTGCCCCTGCGGGAGCGGTCTCAAGTACAAGAAGTGCCACGGCAGAGCGACCTAAAGAACGTTCTCAAAAAAATAAGATATCAGCTCGACCAGGACCGTCAGCCATCATTCTGATTTCCCTTGAGATTCTCTTCCAGATATCTGAACAGGCGGTGCAGATAGTAAGTCTCGTAGCTGAGGTCATGGTTTCTGTTTGTCATGACCAGCAGATCGAAAGGCCGATCCGCATCTATGAACGCATTCACAAGCTGCATGGTCATGCAGGGATTGACATTGTCATCCACATCCCCGGTGATGAGCAGCAGCTTGCCGGTGAGGTTTCCGGCCTTCAGGGAGGTTATCTGCTCGCCGTAATCGGACAGGTTCAGGCCCTCGTACTTCTCGCCCCAGTAAGCCCCGTAAAACCGGCTGTCGTAGTCCCCTCCCGAGGCCACGCCCACCCTGTAAAATTGCGGATAGGTGAGAAGAGCCTGGGCGGTCATGAATCCTCCTGCCGAGTGGCCGAACATCCCCACCCGGCTCAGGTCCATATAAGGCCGCTCCTGCGCCAGCTGCCTGAGAGCATTGATGTGCTCGGGCAGATCCCCGGCATCGCCCAGGTGGCCGTAGGAGGCATCATGAAATTGCTTTGACCTATAGGGCGTTCCTGGACCGTCCAGGGTGACGACCACAAACCCCAGCTCTGCCACCGCCTGAGCCCTCCAAAAGACCTTGCTTGTGAAGGATAAGTCGCATGGAAACGATTTTGCCGTGACGGTTGTCCAGGGCCCGGGATAGACCGTCTCCACAACAGGATACTTCAGGGAGGCATTGAAGCTGGTCGGCTTGACGATCAGCCCATAAAGATCCGTCCTGCCATCCAGCGCCTTTACCCGATATCTCTCCGGCGGCATCCAGCCCATATCAGTGATGTTCTCAATATCCCCCTTTTCCAAATCCAGGATCACAGTCCCGTTCAGATCTCTGACGACCGAGACCGGAGGCTCGTCCACCCGAGAGTAGGTGTCTATGAAAGCAGTGCCTTGGGGATCGACCTCTATATCATGGTCAGCGTCTTCCGTGGTGAGAAGCTGCAAATCGCCGCCGCTGAGATTGCATCTGTACAGATGGCGGTAATAGGGGTCGCGGCCAGGCTCTCTGCCACCTGCCGTGAAATAGACCATAGAGCTATTCCCGTCCACCAGCAGCAGTTCTCTCACAGCCCAGTCGCCCGAGGTTATGGGGCAGATCTGCCTGCCGTCTTTGCCATAGAGATACATGTGGCCGTAGCCGCTCTTCTCTGAAAACCAGATAACTTCTCCGTTCTTCAATACCCTGACATTGGGCGGGCTCGCATAATCCAGGTTGGCTTCAACGTAAGTGCGACCCTTCTCCTCGATGATTTTCTCTATTGCGCCGCTCTTCGGATCGATCTTGAGCAGAAGCAGAGCCTTCTCACCCCTCTGGGCGTAGAGCGAATAAAGCTCCTTGCTGTTATCGCTCCACCATTGCAGCACGTCATCATCCGTGTCCATCAGAGAAACCTCCGGCTGAGCCTGGAAGGATGCGAGGATTGTCTCTCTCTTAAGAACATCTGCTACTGCCGGCTCATACATGGGAATTGCTTTGTCAGCGGGCAGAGCGAACCTGTAAGTCCAGAGCTTTGGCCGGGAGGACCGGGTGCCGTTGTCCGGAGAGCATTGGAGAAGATGCATCTCAGTTACATTTCTCTGGTCCATTTTGAATGTGGCAATCATTCTGGAGTCCGGCGACCAGACCAGATAAGGTGCTGCCTTCTCATCGAGCCGGGCCAGGCTCACTGGATGACTGACGGTATCAGAGCGCTCTGCATAGGCATAGTCCTCTGTTCCATCGACGGTCAGGGGATATTTCTCACCAGTTTCTGTAACTTTGATCCAGAGGTTGTGGTCGTGGACAAATGCCACTAGCCTGCCGTCAGGAGAGAGCATCTCACCCGGCCCTGCCTCTGTTTCTGTCTTTCTCCCTGCGGGCGCTTCGTCTACCTGGCCGCTGCTGAGGTTGAACTGCATCGTTCTGTTGAAGGCCGAAAATTCAATCTCATTGCTTTCCAAGCGAATGGTGATCTCATCGAATGGAAGGTTAGCGGGATCAACCATCTCGCCTGTGGCATGAGATAAGGACCGGGCGAGCTGTGAGTGGTTAAATGCAGGCTTTTTAGTGCCGTTTTGCAGGTCTGCGAGCACGAACTCATGGCCGTTCCTGCTTGTCTTCTGATACCAGAAAGAATGAGTGCCTACTATCCAGTGCGGATCTACGCTCATATTGAACATGGACCCGGTTGCATTTGCCGGCGCAAACCGTTCTGCAATGGAGTAATCGAAATCAAAACCATTGCCCGATGAATTTGCCGACCCGGATGAATCGTATGCAAAGCCGGAATTAACCAGGATGCTTGCGATTAGAAGAATCAATCCAAGGAAGAATGCGAGGTTTAGGCGAGGGAAGGAAAAGGGATTATTCATCAGGTCACCTGATATCATGAATTCGCATTCTCTGTATTTAATCGTTCATTCACATCAAGAAGGTTATGCTAGAGGCAAAAGAGTAATCTGAATAGCTGTGAAGGAAATTGCAGCTTGATCTCCTCAATTGAAAAAAAACCTGAAGAAAGTAGATATACAGGCAAATATGGCAAGGTCACCATGGTTCAGTCTTCGGGCAGAGGGATAGTATGAGATACAATATCCATAAGATGGGATTCATCCTTATGATAACGATGCTGCTTGCCGCATTGAGCGCCGGCTGCAAGGGCATGGCCGACCAGAAAAATAATGCGGATACGACCGGTGCAGATATGACTGCCAAAGAGGCATATTCCCGCCTTCTGAATGCTTCCCAGGAGATTGCGTATATCGATACGATGATAACCCTCTCTCAATGGGATCAGGATATTTATATGCCGCAGAATGCGACGAAATACCGGTCCAAGGCCCAGAGCTACATGGAGGATCTGAAGAACAAAAAATTGATCGATCCGGAGTTCGGGCGGCTTCTTTCCATCGCCAACAATGGCAGCAATTGGTCTGTGGTTGAAAGAGCAAACCTAAAACAATGGAACCGCATTTACAATAAGAGGATCAAGCTTCCTGCGGATTTCGCTGCGCGAGAGTCCGAGATGGTCTCCGAGTCTCTGCTTGCCTGGGAGAAAGCCAGAGAAGAGAACAATTACTCCATATTCCAGCCCTACCTGAAGAGTCTGGTCGAGCTGAACCGGGAGAAAGCCCGGTATTGGGGCTTTTATCAGCATCCCTATGACGCCCTTCTGGATGACTTCATGCCGGCAGTGACCTCTGCTGAGTGCGATGAGCTATTTGAGGCCATCAAGCCTCACATTGTGAAGCTGATAGCCAGGATAAATGAGTCCGGTTCGAGCGTCTACGGCAGAGGCTACTATCCAGTGGAAAAGCAGGAAGCCCTGATGAGAAATCTCACTGCTGCATTGGGATTTGACTATGAGTCGGGAATCATGACCCGGGCCAAGAGAGGCCCGTCAACCTACAGCTTAGGGATGCATGATGTCAGGACCACGCTGCGCTTTGATGAGCACAATCCGGAGATCGCCCTTCTGGATATCATTCACGAATGCGGACATGGAATTGCCGCTCAGGGCATTCCTGATGAGTATGTGGGAATGCCCATTGCCACTGAGCCGGGTATGAATATGGCTGAGGCAGAGTCGAGGATCTTTGAGAACAATTTTGGCCGGAGCCGGGCTTTCTGGAAGTACTGGCTGCCACAGATGAAGAGCGAGTTTAAGCCGAACATGGATAATGTGACTGCGGAGGACATGTACAGGTACATCAACCGGCTCAACATCGTTCCAATTCGAATCGATGCAGATGAGGTATCCTACATGCTCCATATCATTATCCGCTACGAGATTGAGCGGGATCTCTTCGAGGGCAAGATCAGCGTTGATGATCTGCCTGCCATCTGGAGGGAGAAGTACAGAGATTACCTGGGGCTGAATATAACCGATGACAACAGCGGCATACTTCAGGATGTTCACTGGGCTTATGGCAACTTCGGCTACTTCCCGGCTTATGCAATTGCATCTTTAAATTCCGCTCAACTGGAGGCGACCATAAGAAGGGATAATCCTGATCTGGACCAGAGGTTTGCCTCCGGCGATTTCTCCATACCCGTGAAATGGATGGCCGAGCACATCTACAGGTACGGGGCCATCTATGACACGCCTGAACTGATGAAGATGGCAACAGGAAACGAGACGCAGGCACGATATTTCCTGAGCTACCTGGACAACAAATACGGGGAAATCCATGATCTGAAGAATGAAAAAGAAAATATGAAGGTGATATACTTTATCAATGGAGCGACGGGCGATAAGTCGTTCTTTGATTCGGCGGTGAGGGGCATTGCCAGAGCCGAGGCCGACTATCACCTCAATGCGACCATAATCGAGGGCGGCTATGATGAATCTTTGTGGAAGAATATGATTGAGGATGCAGCCGCAAATCGAGATTACGATATTATGATTGCAGGATCTGCTCCCATGATCGGGCTGCTGGAAGGGGTGGCGGAAAAGCATCCGGATAAGAAGTTCATAATATTTGATTACTGCGTGAACTACACGGGCGGCCGTTTTTCAAATGTCTATTCCATTCTCTACAGGCAGAATGAGGGAGCGTACCTGGCAGGCGTTTATGCTGGACTGATGACCCGGTCTAACATAATCGGCATACTGGGCGGGCAGAACAGCACCACCATCAATGACTTCGTCCTAGGATACCAGCAGGGCGCCAGGTCGGTGAATCCGGATATTGATGTTCTGGTGAGGTATGCAGGAAGCTGGAATGATCCTGCCAGGGGAGAGGCAATGGCCAGCGAGATGTATGAGGAAGGAGCCGATATTGTCTTTCAGGCAGCGGGGACCACTGGATTGGGCGTCTTCCCTGCGGCCCAGGAGTCAGGAAAATATGCCATCGGCGTTGATTCCGATCAGGCGGAGATAATCGAAGGGACCGATCCCGAGCAGGCCGGGCGGATACTCACCTCTGTGATGAAGAACGTGGACAATAGCCTCTACCGCGCCCTGGCTCAGTATGTTGGGGGAAAGCTTCCCTTTGGCCGGGCCGAGACTCAGGGCATCAGGGAGGAAGCCGTTGGCCTGGCAAAGAGCCATCGCTATCAAGAGATCACGCCTGATGAAATCAAGGCCATGATCAACCAGACGGAAATAGACATCCGGGATGGCAGGATTAAGGTGGATACCGCCTTTAAATGAAAAAGCAAATGAAAAATCCAGCAATTATCAATCCGAGAAAATATGGCAGCGGGCCGTTTTGCGTGGCTGTCATCCACGGCGGCCCAGGAGCGGCTGGCGAGATGGCACCGGTAGCCCGGAGGCTGAGCGCCCGCGTGGGCGTTCTGGAGCCGCTGCAGACCGCCTGCACCCTGCCGGCACAGGCGGAAGAGCTGAAGGAGCTTCTGGAGGAGAGTGCAGATCTGCCGGTCACATTGATCGGCTATTCCTGGGGAGCGTGGCTCTCCTTCATCCTGGCAGCCTTCCATCCGGATATGGTCAGGAAGCTGGTGCTGGTGGCAAGTGGCCCGTTCCAGGAGAAGTATGCTCCGGAGATAATGCAGACCAGGCTCTCCCGGATGAATGAAATGGAACAGGGCCGGGTGGAGAGCATCCTTGCCACCCTGGAGAGGCCGGGAGGCGAGGGCAGGGATAAGGATAGAGACAGGGACAAAAATTGGGAGCGGAACAGAGAGAAAGATAGGCAGCTCGCCGAGCTGGGCGAGCTGATTGGCAGAGCTGATGCCTTTGATCCCATTAGAATGCCCGAAGAAGAATCAGATAGCACAGAGTTAAAGTCATCATGCAGGGCGGACATCTTTGCATCTGTCTGGAAGGAGGCATCACTTCTCAGGCAAAGCGGAGAGCTGCTGGAACTGGGGAGGAGAATCGTCTGCCCGTTGGTGGCCATTCATGGAGATTGGGACCCGCATCCTCACAAAGGCGTGAGCGAGCCATTGCAGGAGACGCTGAAGAGCTTCAGGTTCATCCTGCTCGAAAGCTGCGGCCACAAGCCGTGGATAGAACGAAGGGCAAGGGAAAAATTCTTCTCCGTTTTGGAGGAGGCGATTTTTGGGGACGATTGATTCCCAGTCAACCGCAGGCATCCGGGTTTGCAGTCCACCCCGGAGCCGATCTCCCTATTTCGCTCACGCAGCGCATCCTTTCCCGCACTGGCCGCCGTCCGAAACCAAAGCCGTCCGAAACAAAAATTAGCGAAAGGAGAAAACCCAGCTAAACAAAGGGCTCCAATCCCGCTTCTTTTCCTATCTCCCGCAAATAATCCTGCAGCGATCTCCTGAACCCTTTTCTGGCGGCGAGCTTCTCGATCTCCTTCATGATGCCGCTGCCGTATTGCATGGCCTTCTTCTCATACTGGGCTATCGCCGCAGGCATGTGCCGCCCGGCAACAGCGCGCAACGGCCTCTTGCGCACCCCTCCGGACACCCGATTCTCCACAGGAATGCTCCTGGCAGCGGCGACCACTCTCCCGTCCATGTAGGGCAGGGAGAAGTATGCACCATGCAGTCCAGCCACCGCCTGATCCCTGACAAGCTGCACAGGGAGATCCTGGAAATCCCTCTCCATATCCTGGGCGAGGGTTGTGGTCTCCAGGTAGCGGGAGTATCCCCCAAATAGCTCATCCGCTCCCTGGCCGGCGAGAATGCGCCTGTAGCCGTGCTGCCCGGCCCACTGGCTAACGAAATAAAGCGTCGTCGCAATGGAGGCGTTTACCGGGTCCTTTTTGGGAATGACGGCGAGAACGGCAGCCAGAGCGCCTTCAACTGATGCCGGATCGATGATCTGCTCATGAAGAACAAGTCCAAGCTCGTCTGCCACCTCTCTTGCATGGCGCAGGTCATGCGATCCGGCCAATCCCACGGCAACGCATTCCCTGCCGGCCAGCCGGGCGACGAGAGCCGAGTCCACGCCGCCGGATAGGGCCACAACACCTTCATCGCTGCGAAGCTCTACAGCAATCCTTATGGCCTTATCCAGATCCATGAGAGGATATTGCGGGTCTACCTTTGCCGCCTCCTTGCCGCTGCATATCATGGCGCCAGCCGGACAGTCTCCAGGCATGATTCCGAAATGATCGCGGGCCTTGCATCCGTTCCATTCCAGGAAGAACTCGCCTCCGAGTCTGCAGATTGAAGCCGGGTCCTGGGCGAGAATTGCCCGGATATCGCACTCATCCAGCCTTTTTCCATCCCGCTCCACCCAGCCCCGAACCTTAAGAGAAAGATCCATAGATCCTGATACCTCAAACGTTGATTTTGTCCATTGCTGAAATCAATGCTGGCCATCAAAGCATAAAAATCAGCAGGGATCTGGACTTCAATTGAGAGGGGGAGCGTGAGCCTTCTATGCGAAGGGGAGTAATTATAGGGGAGAAGGCTCCAATAGATTACAAGTATTTTTAACTATTTAAATTTAATTAAATGCGCATCGCCGCATTTCTCCTTAAGAATAGCCATCGTAGTAATATCCATATTCCTGATAGTAATAGCCTGAGCCTAATGCCACTTATTTTCAGCGATCTCAGCCTCTAACAGCCTGGCCACTGCATAGGCCGGGAAGATATCCGATATCCTCTCTCCGTAGATCTGCGACAGCGGCAGGCACTCCAGCCCCAGAAAAGCCGAGGCTTCTGCAATCAGCCCCTCGCCGATTCCTGCCGCCACCACGCGCCTCAGCTCGTAGCTCTGCGCCTGCCTCTCCAGGGCCGCGACCAGGATGCTCATCTGCCTCTCGCAGGCCTGCCGGGCTATTGCCAGGGCGATAGATTCACCAATCTCATCCAGGTCCGCGCAAACGGAGCGCGCCAGCCTGCGCAGCGCAGCTGGCCTATCCTTTCCGGCTCCGTCCGGCGTTTCGCAAGTATAGCGCGGCTCGCTGATCTCGCCCAGGCTCAGGCGGGCATCAGCCATGATGGCGAAGTACTCCGGCGCGAGAGGAACCTTCCGCCCTCCGATCCGCGCCACCGGTAGCAGGGCATCTAGCCTTGTTCTCAGCAGGCCCATGTAGACCAGCTCCCCTGCGGAAAGCCTCATAAAATCCGTCCTGGCCGCCAGGGCCTTTCCATCCCTGATCGGAATGAGGTCTGTAGTGGTGCTGCCCATGTCCACAAAAAGGCAGTCGCCCACCTCGCGAGCCAGCAAGGCTGCAGAAGCAGCCCAGTTCGCGGCAGCAAGCTCCAGTGGGTCGGTCCAGGAAAAGCCGTTTGCCCCCCAGAAATTGACCGGGCAGGAAAAAGCCTGCCGGACGGCTCCGGTGAGAGCCGAAATGCCCTCTCGCTTGCAGGAGAAGCAGTCGGCCAGCTCCCCGGTGATGACCACCGCAACCGCACGAGGCCGGCGCGCCGCAAACCTGCCCAAAACCTCCTCCAGCGGGGCGTGCTTCCAGAGAGGCAGATAAACGCTTTCCGCAAACACCCCATCGGAGCTTGCTGCTTTGGTGTTGGCTCCACCGATATCCAGACCCAGAATCATCCTCTGGCTGAGACCCTTTGAACCATAAAAGCTTTAGGTCGGAAGATATCTTTAAGCCACCAACTTTCGGAGATCATGATCATGGCTGCTAAGGAGAAGTTTGCTGAGCCCACTTATCTGGAAAGTGGATTCGGAGAGCTGGAGTACAAGGTTATAAAATCGGAGATATGCTGCCGCTGCGGCACCTGCGAAGCCTTCTGCCCCAGAATTGAGCATGTTGAGAATAAGCCCGCTCTGGTAAATTACGATCCGCTCTGTGGACTGTGCTTCACCTACTGCCCCAGGACCTTCCTGGATATGGGAGCAATGGAGAGCAAGCTATTCGGCAGGACGCGAAAAGCCGAAGAGGCGCTGGGAATTTACAGCAAGGCAGTCTCTGCTCAGTTCAAATCCGCCTCGGCGACTGCCCAGGATGGCGGTGTCGCCACTGCTCTGCTTGTGCAGGCTTTGCAATCGGGGGTTATCGATTGCGCTGTGGTCACGGACAAGGATGGAGAATGGAAGACTGTAGCCAAAGTTGCTGCCACCGCCGAGGAGATTTCCGCCTCAGCCGGAACCAAGTACACCATCTCCAACAGCGTCGATGCGGTGAGGATTGCCCTGGAGAAAGGCTACAAGAAGATCGGCTTTGTGGGCACGCCCTGCCAGATTCAGGGGCTGCGAAAGGTCAAGCTCCTCGACGAGCCCTACCAGTTCGGCCAGGATAAGATCGCGCTGCTCGTCGGCCTCTTCTGCATGGAGAACTTCGACTACGATGCCCTCATGAACGGCCTTGTCAAGGGCAGGTTCGGGCTTTCTCCAAAGGACGTGGCCCGCTTTGAGATCAAGAAGGGCATGTTCCGGGTAATCGATAAGACCGGAAAGGCTCACGAGGTCAAGATTGACGAGACAGATGCCTTCACATTTGCCGGATGCGGTCCCTGCTTTGATTTCGCCAGCGAGCTGGCGGATATCTCTGTGGGCAGCGTCGGATCGGCTGAAGGCTGGTCTACCGTTCTCACCCGCACAGAGGCCGGCGAGAAGATCTACGCCGCGACTCTTGCAGCAGGGGCGATTGCAGAGAAGCCGATCTCAGAGAAGGGTCTGGCTCTTGCCAAAAAGCTGGCAGCCGAAAAGGTCAAGCGCTTTGAGAGCAAATGCGCAGAGATGAAAGTGAGCGGCATAATTCGTTAGCGAAGGACCAATGATTTAATATGCTCTCTGTCGGGCTGGCTGGAAAGCCGAACTCCGGCAAATCCACTTTTTTTAAAGCAGCGACCCTGGTTGAAGTGGATATTGCCAATTATCCGTTTACGACCATTGATGCCAATCACGGTGTCTCCTATGTGCGGGTTAAATGCCCCTGCAAGGAGCTGGGCATCAAGGAAGGCTGCGGCCGGTGTATAGACGGCCAGCGCTTCATCGCCATCGAGCTGATCGACGTAGCCGGGCTGGTGCCGGATGCCCATCTGGGCAAGGGACTTGGCAACGAGTTTCTGGATGCCCTGCGGGTAGCAGAAGCTGTAATCCATGTCCTGGACGCCTCCGGTGGAACCGATCTGGAAGGAAATCCCGTGGGAACCGGAAATCACGATCCCACTGACGACGTCAAGTTCCTGGAGTACGAGATCAAGATGTGGCTTTTCGGCATTCTCAAGCGCAACTGGGAAAAGCTGATGAGAAACTTCAGGGCGCTTGGAGGCAAGCCCGATCAGGTTCTCATCGACCAGATGGCTGGAGCTGGAGTCTCAGACAGCCACATCCGCCGCGCACTGGCAGAGATGAAAAAGGAATTGGGCTCGTGGAACGATGAGGATGTGCTTCGCTTTGCCGGGCTTCTCCGGGCATACAGCAAGCCCATGATCCTCGCTGCCAACAAGATGGACGTGGCTGCACCTGAGAACGTGAAGAAGCTTCTCACCCTCAAGGATGACATGGTGATCCCGGTGAGCGGCGCAGCAGAAATTGCCCTGCGCATGGCAGAGAAGGCGGGGCTGATAAAGTACAGGCCGGGAGATTCCGACTTTGAGGTCACCGGCCAGCTCAACAAAGCCCAGACAGCAGGCCTTGAGAAGATCAGGCAGCTGATGAAGCAGTACGGCGGAACCGGGGTGCAGCAGTGCATCAACCGGGCGGTCTTTGAGCTCTTGGATTACATAGTCCTCTATCCGGTGGAAGACGAGAACAAGTTCACAGACCGAAAGGGCGTCATTCTGCCAGATGCCTTCCTCATGAAGCGTGGCAGCACCGCCCGGGATCTGGCCTTCCGCGTCCATTCGGACATCGGCGAGAGCTTCCTCTTTGCCATAGACGGCAAGACCAAGATGCGCCTGGGCGAAAAGCACGAGCTTAAGGACGGAGACGTCATCAAGATCGTGTCGACGAAATAGGGATAGACTCATTAATCTTTTTTATTATTATCATATTTTCCCATTTTTTCTATCGCGCGGCGAGTGCAGCATTACAGCATTGCAGTCCAAAGGCCGCCCAACACCTTAAATAGAAGCTCTGGCAATCCAGAGAGCCAATGCGGCCTGCCGTAGTGATGTTCATCATGCTTGCTATTTTCTTCTTGCCCAGCCTCGCAGCGGCAGATATGCCAGCCTCGTTTTACCAGGCTATGGGCAATGTCGGGACTGAAGACACCATATGTGTCAAGAACTATGATGCCGGGGCAAGCTTCACCGAGTCTTACAAAGATTTTGAGCACCTGGATAAGGAAACAGAAGTTGTCAGCCGCTCTTACAACACATCCCGCAACGAAAAGGACTACACCCGTGGCAATGCTTCCCTTGAGGCAAGCCTGAATTCCAACGTTATCGGAAAGGCCCATATCGCCTGGCAATCAAAAGACATGAAGCCCTACTTCATGGGCAGGCATCCTACCTACAGCCTGGCAACTGAGGATTTGACTGGGGTATTCAAGATTGAGAGATTTCTCCAGCTCTGGTCAAACAGCACCCTTGGCTCAATAAGTCTGGATTGGCTTCCCTGCAGCTAGATTCTAGATCCATTCGTAGTGGGCCATCACTTCCGGCGCAAAGTCGAACAGCAGGCTGTTCTCCACATACCCAAAGAACAGGCAGCCTTCGCATCCCGCGACAGTCTCCCTGCGCTTCTCCTGCGAGGACCGCCAGGCCTTTTCCAGTCCCTGGGAGACATTGCCCAGAGGCTCCTGGTGCACGCGGCAGCAACCGATGCTGCCGTCTGCTGCCACATGCAGGATTATTTCGCTGGCATGGCATTTGAATCGCGGGTCCAGATCCCTTACCATCTTCAGATAGGTCACGGAGTTGATGATGGGAGCACCGCTCTTCTTCAGCTCGATCAGCCGGTCTATTGCCTGCTCGTAGGCAGGAATGCTCTCTATCCTCAGCGATCGCCATACATTCTCATCGATGCCGAAGGATTCATGCATGGGCTCAAAAGAGATCCAGCAGCCCAGCGACTCTGCCAGAGCCACCAGGTCCTCAAGCTCCTCTGTATTCCTGCCTGAGATAACGCAGTTGATCAGAACCTCGTGGCCCTCCTGCTGCGCCGCCCGGATTCCGTCCAGAACATCCTGTAAATCGATACCACGCAGCTCTTTGTAGCTCTCAATCCCGTCCACGGATACGGAGAGAAGGTCCAGGTCCGTGAGCTCTTTTGCCCTCTTTAGCAGGAGAGAGCCGTTGGTGATGAGCGAGGTCGTCAGCCCCAGGGATTTGGCATGATGCAGGATCTTGGGCAGATCCTCTCGCAGGAGCGGCTCAGCCGTCCAGGCATTGTAGACGCCTATGCCGAACTTTTGCGCCTCATACAGCATCCGCAGAATCTGAGGAGTGCTCATCTCCTGGCCCGGCTTCTTCCAGTACTCGCAAAATCGGCAGCTCAGATTGCATCTGGCATTGATGCCGTGGGAGAGGACAAAAGGCCTCCTCCGGACCCTCATCTGCCAGAGCGCCCGGAAAGCCATACGAGGGGAGAAAGATCTCATGTAAAGACGAAATTTGATGCTTCAGCTATTTTAAGTCAAATCCTTGAAGGTCCCCAGGACTTTTAGCATCAGCGCCGCGATCTCTTCATCTGTCATCTTGCCATTGGGTATCCACGATCGCAGGCATTGGTAGCTTCCCTTTTCATCATCCTGCATTCCTATGAAGATGTATGCATCAGATATATCCGGGTTGGAACCGATCGCACCGAGGTATGAGCCGATGACCAGGCCGAGCGCGTTTACGGTCGCATTGCTGTCGGTATTTTTTGGAACATACCATATTTCCAGATTATTCTCATCGTCAACCTCAGACGCGACGTAATCGAAATTTCCAGAGTTGTTCAACGCCGTGGATATCGTGAGCTTGATTGCAGACTTATCCGAGTCGCTCAGAGCCATTGCCGACATCGACAATATTGATACAAGTGCCAGCATGGCGATAAAAAATGCCAGTTTTGTTTTGATCTGCATTCCTCCAATGAATGCCTACGAGCAGATTCGGCGAAAAACCTTTTGGCCGAGGGCTAAAGCGGCATTCCCCACATGGGATACCACCGGCTCTCGTCCTTTTCGATGGGCATCTCCTTTTCCATCAAAGCCTTCAGCCGGAACTCCCGTGATGTGTCCCGCTGCCTGCCGCTGGCCGGGACGAAGGGATAGTAAGAGCCCAGCTTGAAGCTGTAGATCCAGTAAGCCACATCCTCTCCGCGGAAACGGTAGACTGCGGCGAGAAGCTGCGTTCCGAAGCCCTGCTCCATCAGGACCTGGCTTATCATCTGGATGTTGGTCACAAGGTCTTCGAAGTCCGGGTCGGATAAGACGACCCAGACGTAATTGTACTCATCTTTCTCGATCTTGTATTGTGTGCCCGTCTCCTTCATGCTCAGCTTGAGCAGGTCCTCTATTTCCGCCCGAGCCGCGTCATACCGGGACGACTCCATGGGCTTGATGCAGACCCCGGCTTTCCCGTCCGCCTTGTAGCCCTGGCTCGCCTCCAATGTGACCGCAGCAGTCGATATGGCAAAGAGCTTATCCGTCTTCGCCTCGGGCAGCTTGGTCTTGCCCAGGATGGAGTCTAAAAACCCCATTTCAGGCCTCCAGTTCCATCTCGATCTTCTGCAGAGCCTCAATTCTCGCTTCCAGTGAAGGGTGAGTGGAAAACAGCCTCATAAAGCCCGATCCAGAGATGGCCGGAGTGATGAAGAGCGCGCTCACAGGCCCTTCCACCTTACGCAGATCCTCGGTAGGCACCCTGAAGCCGCTGATCTTCTTTAGGGCAGAGATCAGATTGGAAGGCTGGCCGGTGATGATCGCCGCGCCGCGATCAGCAGCAAACTCCCGGTACCGAGAGAGGGTGCGGATGAGAATGAAGCTCACTATCCAGACCACCAGTGAGACCAGGAGGAGCAATGCGGCATTGCTACCGGAATCGCGATCGCGACTGCTTCCTCCCAGAAATGGCGCCCACTGCACAAGGATCTGGGCAATGGATGAGAGGAATGTGGCTATTGTCATGACCATCATGTCTCTGTTCTTGACGTGAGTGAGCTCATGGGCCAGCACCGCCTCCAGCTCGCTGTAGTTGAGGCGCTCCATGATGCCAGTGGTAACGGCAACCACTGCATGGCTCTGGTTTCTGCCTGTGGCAAAAGCATTGGGCATGCTGGTCTTCACCACGGCTATCTTGGGCATTGGCAGATCAGCATTGGCACAGAGCCTGGAGACGATCTGATAAAGCTCAGGCTCTTCGCTCTCGGTGACAATCCTCGCGCCCATGGAACTGAGGATCATTCTATCGGAATAGAAATATTGCAGGAACATGAAAGCGCCCATGAAAAGTATTATTGCCATCTGGCTTACGCCCATGCTCAGCAAGACTGCTAAAAATGCAAGATAGAGCACAGTCAGCAGCCCCATGGTAAGGAGCATTCTCGCTTCCAGTCCTCTATCAGACTTCCATCTGTTCATATCTCAATTTCACCTTGTTGATCCATCTTTTTCCTATCTTTTCATTTCGATTCTGCTTTTCCCTTTTCTGCCTTTTTCCATTTATTGGTATCTTTACTAGGATATTAGACCTTCTCTTTGATGTGAAATAGTCTGATAGGGATCAGTTTGACAGGGATCACTAAGGTCAAAAGCAACCATGAAAAAGGTCTTTGCTTTCAGCCGCTGGGACAAGCGCAGCAGTCCGTTTGCGAGAACACGGACAATTCTGATGATGACATGGAGAAATGCGCTTGAAACCGTGAGGTCGGAAAGAAGTCTGACGATGAATGGGAAAAAGAAAACGCTTCTACCGCACACCCATAAGCAAAAAATTCTGGAGATGCATTTTCTTAGCCCCGCTGCGGACCATTTCCTCCATCGCATGGCTGGAGTCCTCTGGCAGCAGGTTCACCCCGGCGATGGCGTCGTTCAAAATGTAAGCATCAAGGCCCATCTTGATGGCATCCAATGCGGAGTACTTCACACAATAATCGGTAGCAAGTCCCCCGATGTAAACCCGTTTGACCCCAAGGCTCTCCAGCAAATTCCCCAGAAGCATTCCGCTGGAATCAGTAGCTTGGAAGGCCGAATAGCTATCCTCCACCGGGTCCATGCCCTTGGACAGCACTAAAACGCCATCAAGAAGCTTTAGCAGAGGATGAAACCGGGCCCCAGGGCTTTCCTGAACGCAATGGACCGGCCAGACTCCGCCGAACTGCTGGAAATGCCTGGTGATTTCGGGATGCCAGTCTCGGGTCGCAATGACCGGCGATCCTTCCCTGGCAAAATATTCGATGTACCTGTTGAGGGCGGGGATGATCCGGTCGCCATCGCGGATGCCCAGAGCGCCGCCGGGACAGAAGTCGTTTTGGACGTCCACTACCAGAAGGGCCCTGCCGGATTTGGACGCATTCATGATAACGACATCTCTCCCGCCCACTTTTTCTGCCTTCTTATGCCTATTATGTCTGCCCTGCCTGGCTCTCGGCAGCGGATACCGTCTGAGAGAGTAGCATGGCCACGGTAAGCGGTCCAACGCCGCCTGGAACCGGGGTTATGGCGGAGGCGATGTCCTTCACGCTATCGAAGTCCACATCTCCCACGGTCTTGTCTCCCACCCGGTTGATGCCCACATCAAAGACTATGGCACCGGGCCGAACCATCTCCTTCTTGATCAGGGCGGGAACTCCTGCCGCTACTATGAGTATCTCGGCGTCTTTGGTGTGCTCCGCCAGATCCTTGGTGAAGACGTGGCAGACCTGCACCGTGGCGTTTCGGTTGAGCAGCATGGCTGCGATGGGCTTGCCGACAACATTGCTGTGGCCCACAATCACTGCCTCTGCTCCCTCCAGCTTCTTGCCCAGCCTTTCCAGGGCAAAGATGATGCCCCTCGGGGTACAGGGCACAAGCCGCTCTGCGCCCAAAAGAAGGGCGCCCATGTTCACAGGATGAAAACCGTCCACATCCTTCTCAGGCAGGATGCTCATCATGGCTTTCTGAGGGCTGAGGCCCTTGGGCAGAGGCAGCTGAAGAAGAATGCCGTTGATGTCAGGACTGCAATTCAGCTCCTGGATTTTAGCGATGAGGTCCTCCTCAGTGCTGCCATCGGGAAGAACGACGTTCTCGGAGCGAATGCCCACCCGGGAGCAGGCGGAATGCTTGAGCCGGATGTACATCTGCGAGGCAGGGTTCTCGCCCACCAAAACAGTTGCAAGGCCGGGGACTATTCCCTTTTCCGCCAGCTTTTTAACTCTCTGGGCGGTTTCGGCCTCGACCTGGGCCGCCAGAGCCTTTCCATCGATTATCATATCGATCACATCACACCGATCACGGCAGATCGGGGTAAAGCGGGAACTGAGAGCACAGCTCCAGGACCTGCCGGCGCACGTCGGCTATGGTCTCTTCGTTCTTTACGTCCCGGATCACTGAGGTGATCAGGTCTGCGATCGTCTTCATCTCTTTTTCTTTCATTCCTCTGGTGGTCGCTGCCGGAGTGCCGATGCGAATGCCGCTGGTGACGAAGGGAGTAGCCGGGTCGAAGGGTATCATGTTCTTGTTGAGGGTTATGCCCGCCCTCTCCAGGGTCTCGTCTGCTACCTTGCCGGTGATTCCTTCCTTGATCAGCTTGACCAGCATGAGGTGGTTGTCGGTGCCGCCGGATACCAGGTCGAATTTGTTTTCCAGAAGCCTGTCTGCCAGGACGCGAGCATTCTTCACCACCTGGAACTGGTACTCCTTGAACTCAGGCGTCAAGGCCTCCTTGAAGGCCACGGCCTTTGCAGCTATGGCGTGCATGAATGGGCCGCCCTGAGTGCCAGGGAAGACGGACCGGTCGATAGCTGAGGCCAGCTCCTCTTTGCAGATGATCAGAGCGCCCCTCGGCCCGCGCAGTGTCTTATGAGTGGTAGTGGTAACTATGTCCGCATAGGGAACAGGTGACGGATGAGCGCCAACGGCACACAGGCCCGCGATGTGGGCAATGTCAGCCATGACCTTCGCACCCACCTCGTCAGCGATCTCGCGGACGACCTTGAAGTCGATGGTTCTCGGGTAGCTGGATGCGCCAACCACTATGAGCTGCGGCCTGTTCTTTCTGGCGATGGCCGCCATCTCTGAGTAGTCGAGCATCTCGGTCTCGGCTGAGACGCTGTAGGGCACAATTTTGTACATCCGGCCGGAGAAGTTGACCGGGCTGCCATGCGAGAGGTGTCCGCCGTGGGCCAGGTTCATGCCCATGATGGTGTCGCCGACCTTCAGCACGGCAAAGTAGGCAGCCATGTTGGCCTGGGTGCCGCTCACCGGCTGGACGTTGACATGCTCAGCGCCGGCAAAGAGCTTCTTGCAGCGTTCGCGAGCCAGATTCTCGGCCACGTCCACACAGGCGGTGCCGCGGTAGTAGCGTTTGCCAGGGTAGCCTTCCGCGTACTTATTTGTCATGACGCAGCCCTGGGCTTCCATTACGGCTCTACTTGCGAAGTTCTCAGAGGCGATCAAAATTATATTATTTCGCTGCCGCTCCAGCTCAGACTGGATCGCGGCGGCGATTTCGGGATCTTCAACGCTTAAGGGCTTCAAATCAAATCACCAGTATTCAGGATTGGAGGAGATGCAATGAGGAGAGCAAAATAGGTTATGGTGATGAGGCCGCTGGGAGGAGGCCAGTAGGAGGGGTAGTTGAGATGAGGCCGTTGGGATGCAGAATCTGCCCCCGCAAGGCATAGCTCTTTATTGTCCGGCGCAAAAGAATACCGTCGGAAGGACAGAAAGATGCTGAAGCGTGCCAGGATTCTAGCCGATTATCAGTTTGGCCGGGGAGCGGGCGAGGCCCTCTTTCCCGAGGGTACAACCTACAGCCTCTCCAAGACGCGCCGGCTGAGGTACCTCTACACCGGAAAGGAGAGGATCGCCACAGTTCGAGCCAGCGACAACCTCTTAACTCTCAGCATGCTGGGCGCGGGAAGGCTGCATGCTTTCTTGCATTCTCCGCGCCTCAGGGTGGTGGCATGCGAGGATGCCGCGCCGTTTGTCGCCAAAGGCGGCAACCTCTTCGCCAAGCACGTCCTGAGAGTGGATCCAGAGATCAGGGCGGGAGAGGAGGTGCTGGTCGTGGACGCCGGGGACCGGCTCCTGGCCACGGGGACGGCAGTGCTTGCTCCGGAGGAGATGCTGCAGATCAAGCGCGGAATCGCGGTGGCGGCAAGAAAGGCTGCGGAGCACTGAGTTCAGATTTAAATCATTTGATGGCGATCTTGGCCGTGCCTCTTGACCATCAGTTTTTACTGTTTGCAGACCTCTGCAATACGTCAGTTCTATTCTCTGCCCAGAGCGGATATCCTTCTGAACCTTTCCACCGCCTCAACAATGCACTGCCCAACGTAGTCCACATCTTCCTCGGTATTCGACCGGCCCATGGTGATCCGCAGAGAGCCATGGCACTTGACCGGAGGCAGGCCCAGGGAGAGGAGCACGTGGGACGGCTCCAGCTTGTGTGAAGAGCAGGCTGAGCCGGTTGATACGGCAATCCCTTTTGAGTCGAGGTAGAGGAGCAGAGACTCGCCCTCCACATAGGAAAAGCCGAAGTTCAGGCTGCCGGGAAGTCTCTTCTTCATGGTTCCATTGATCCAGGCATCCTTTACCCGCCCAAGGACCAGGGCTGCGAGCCTCTCGCTGAGCTTGCCAAGCCGCTGCCCTTCCGCTGCCATGCCCTCTTCACACAGCTGTGCCGCCTTTGCCAGTCCGACGATTCCAGCCACATTCTCAGTTCCCGAGCGCAGGCCCCTCTCATGCCCGCCGCCCTGAACTATGCTCTCCAGCTTGCTGCCCCTGCGAACGTAGAGCGCCCCCACCCCTTTTGGCCCGTAGATCTTGTGAGCGGAAAGGGAGAGCAGATCAACGCCCAGGGAATCGACCTTTGTGGCGATCTTGCCCACGCTCTGCACGGCATCGGTATGCAGGTAGATATCCTTCTCCGCGGCGAGCCTGCCGATCTCCTCGATGGGCTGAATTGTGCCAACCTCGTTGTTGGCATGCATGACAGAGATGAGGATGGTCTCGGGCTTGATTGCCGCCTCAAGAGCAGCCACGTCCACCAGTCCCTCATCAGTCACGGGCAGGTAGGTAACGGAAAAGCCCTCCTTCTCCAGAGTCCGACAGGTCTCCAGGATGGCAGGATGCTCGATCCTGGTAGTGATAATATGATTGCCCTGCTTCCGGTTTCGTCGCGCTATGCCCTTCAGTGCCAAATTGTCGGACTCAGTGCCGCCGGAGGTGAAGATGATCTCCTCAGGGCCTGCTCCCAGGAGATCTGCCACCTTCTCCCGTGACTGCTCCAGAGCCACCTTTGCCTCCCGGCCAAAACCATGCAGGCTGGAGGCGTTGCCGAACTGATCTCTGAAGTAAGGCAGCATGGCCTGCAAGACCTCAGCCGCCACTGGAGTGGTGGCCGAGTGGTCCATATAAATCCGCTTCATCGAAATAGCAGGAAGCTATGCAAGGGTAAATAGATGGCGTAGCTTATGAGAAACTATAAGTATGCAGCAAAGGAGGAAGAAATATGAATCTTTCCATCCCACTGGATTCCACCCCCCTCCTGATAGCAGCCGCGCTTATCGCTCTAGGCTTTCTGACCTACCTGCTCTCCGCCAGGACCGGCGTGATCCTCATGGGGGCAGGAAGCGTGATCATGGGCGCAGTGGTCATATTCGATCTGCCCAATGGAATGGGACTGCAAGGCCTGGTGCTCTTTGGCATCACTGTGCTGGTGGGCGGTTGGATGATGTACGTGGGCGTAAAGAATGGATAAAAACGGTTCATGAAAAGACTCTTCAGAAGTTATTTATAATAGTGTGAATATATTCTATCTTCATTTGATGCTCTTCTGATCGGCAAATGCTCAAGCGAATTAACCTGAGCGAAAGCTACTTCATTAATAATTGTATTAGGCCGAATGCAATGAATTTTCGGAGGACTGAGTGATGAAATCTGAAAAAGCGAATTTCTCGGAGTACAACAAAGGCTATCGATATGACGAGAACGGCTGGATCTACATCCATATCGAGGGAAAGCCGTATGAAAGAGGATTTCAGCACGGAAGGCTGGCGGCGCAGGAGCTAGCCGATATCAAGAGGAGCCTGGAGTATCTGACCTACTGGAACACGGGAATGAAATGGCAGTACTTCGTGGATGCCTCTGAGCGGCTCTTCGTTCCCTGGATAGATCAGGAGATCATGGACGAGATTTACGGTATCGCGGATGGAGCACAGAACGCCGGCGTGGACATATCCTGGCAGGAGGTCTTAGCCTGGAACGGATACGAGGAGATCACCGACTACTGGTGGCCGAACGAGAAATCAGGCAAATATGCCAAACAAGAAAATAGCAGCAAAGATCATTGCAGCGCCTTTATCGCCACGGGAGAGGCTACCAAGGACGGCAGGATTGTGATGGCTCACAATACCTGGAGCGAGTTTGAGACAGGACAGTTCTCAAATCTGATACTGGATATAGTGCCATCGCAGGGGCACAGGATATTCATGCAGTCCTCTCCCGGATACATCGACAGCTTTTCCGATTTCTTCGTAACCAAAGCTGGCCTGATGGGAACTGAGACCACAATCGGCGGTTTTTCCCTTTACGATCCCAATGAGGCTCCCGAGTTCTACCGGGTCAGGAAAGCCATGCAATATTCCGAAGATCTGACCCAGTTTGTGGAGATCATGAAGAAGAACAACAACGGCGGCTATGCGAACACCTGGCTGATCGGGGACATACATACCGGAGAGATCATGCGCTATGAGCTGGGCCTTCAGTTCTACAACGTCACAATGACAAAGAATGGAAGCTTCATCGGCTATAATGCTCCCCTGGACCCCAGGATCAGGAACCTGGAATGCTCCAACACCGGCTATGCAGACATCAGGAGGCACCAGGGAGCCCGCCAGGTGAGGCTTGCCGAGCTGATGGCCGAGCATCATGGCCGGCTGGACACGGAAATAGGAAAGACCATATTGGCTGATCATCACGATGTTTACCTTAACAAGAACAATCCCTGCTCTCGAACGGTGGACGGCCACTACGAGCTGGACGCAAGGGAGTTCATGTCCCAGCCGGGACGGCCTGTGCCCTTCCAGCCCCGAGGGACCGTTGATGGAAAGGTGATGGACAGCATTATGGCCAGGGACCTATCCTTCTGGGCCAGATGGGGCAACTCCTCAGGAATGCCTTTTGACGCAGCTAAATTCCTGAAAAAGCACATTCAATGGGACCATTTGAACGGCTATCTGAAAGACAGGCCCAGCCAGCCCTGGACGCTATTTGCGACGGATAGGAAAGCTTCGAAAGAATGACGGTATAATCAGTCTCAGACAGGTCAGCAAAAAAATGTCTCCAAATAGGATAAACAAATAGGCTCTTGCGAAGCAGGGTAAAAAGAGACGCTACATCACGGCGGACCTTTCTCTTTCTGCTTCTCCACTATTTTGCCAGCGTCTTTCCCATCGTGGTCTTCATGGTGCCTGCTGCTTCATCCTTCTCCTCAGAGAGGATCTTCCAGCCCTTATCCTGGTAGAATCTTATGGCCCCTTCGTTAGCGCTAAAACAGGCCAGCTTTGCCGTCTCGTATCCCGATTCCTTTATCTCCGCTTCGACTAGATTCAGCAGCCTGCCTCCCAGGCCCTTTCTCTGGTGGGCGGGATGAACCCAGATGAGGCCCACAAGATCATTAAATCCGGCGGCAACCGCCACAATCTCACGTCCCTTTTCCACCACAATCATGTTCTGCCACGCATTATTTACATCGAGATTGAGCTGGTCGCCTTCCGTCCATGGCTTGAGTGCGCCCTCGGGCAGGATCGGCCCGTAAACACCGGCAATCGTCTCCTTGAGCAGATGGACGATCTTCGGAATATCCTTGGGAGCTGCTTTTCGGAATTCGTATTCGTTCATAGCATTGCTCACTATCGGCACTCTCTTTAAGATTATCTCAATTATCAATCCCCTCAACAGTTTTAGGAAAAATCGCCATTCAATCATAAAGTTCAAATAGTATAAACGCAAATCATAATTAAAAAATTTAGCTAGAAATAAAGATTTGCGATTGATGCGGGTCTCAGCAATCATCTGAGGGGATGGATGCCGCTTTCCCGAATCGTTTAAACGGATCATGTGAGGGGAGTATTCAAGATGTCAATGTTGATGCCTATCGGCATAATCATGGCGAGCGGAGCAGTAGGCGGAATTGTGAATGCGCTGGTGAGCGATAACGGCTTTGTGAGCCCCAGCGAGGAGACGACTGGCGAGATCACCATAATCAGGCCAGGATTTGCCGGCAACATACTCCTGGGAGCAGTGGCAGCCTTCATCTCCTGGGGCCTTTATGGCGCTTTCAGCAATGCAGTAATCTGGGGCGCGAATAGCGGAATGGGAACCGAAGAGATAACAGTATCCATCTCCTCTATAGCCGGAGCAGTCCTCGTGGGAATAGGAGGCGCCCGCTGGCTGACCAATGAGGTTGACAAGAAGCTCCTGCGAACCGCAGCGGTCACGGCTGCAGCCGCTAATGCATCCTTTGATGATTCCCGGAAGATCGCCCGGGCGACTCCTGCCCAGGCATTTAATATCGCCAAGAAGATGTACAAGCAGTGAGAGAACACCAGATCCAATGGGCCTTTATGATCACAGAATTCATGCCGGAAATGCCGGAGACGTCTGGAAGCACTTTCTACTCCTGGAGGCGGCGGACTGGCTTTTTGCCTCAGGCAGCAGTCTGGCCTACGCAGAGAGCCACGCAGGCCGGCCAGAATATGTCCTGAATGTGCCTGGAGAATGGCAGGGAGGAATTGGCAGGATCTGGCCTCTTATGCCGTACCTCACCGAGTTCTGCTATTTTGATATCCTGAAGGACCTGAACCAAGAGACCCTTGCACCTGTCAGGAAAGAGCTGCCGGCGGCCAGAACCAGCACATGTTCAGTATCGGAACCGGTTCCATGGCAGATAATCTATCCAGGGTCCACCCGCCTCATCTATGAGCTGACAAAAAAAAGGCAAAAGAGCCTTCGGGCCGAGGTTTGGGACTGCGATGAGGATGTGGCCGGAGCCTGGGAGAGCTTCTCCAATTCTGCCTGGCCTGCCGGCTCATCTGAACCGAACGCAATTTTCTTTCACCAGGGAGACGGATTTGCGGGAGTGATTGCCCACATGGACAGGTCTGCTCCTGGACTTCTCTTTATCGATCCTCCGTACATCGATCCTAAAGACAGACGGCTCGCAGAAGAGCTTCTGCAGACCGCCAGAGACACGGGATGGATTGTGATGTGGTGGTACATGATGGACACGCTGACAGCACCGGATAACTTGCAGACCTTTGAATTGATCTTTTCCGAGACGGGGCTGGACGGAGGAAGATGGAAAGGTGCCGTCGTGGCCTTAGCGGGAGCAGGAGGAGAGTGCGAGCGCTGCAATGGCCTCATCAGCCATTTGCAGGAGAGACGAGAGGCTTTTATCAAAATACTTAAATTGGAATAATTGAGACGAAACCCATGATGGAGATCGCACTGCTCAAAGATATCGTCGTCATATTCGTGCTCTCGGTAATTGTGCTCCTGCTCTTTCACAGGCTGCGGGCTCCGACCATTGTGGGCTTCTTGCTTACCGGGATACTGGCCGGACCACACGGCCTGGGCCTGGTAAAAGCATCAGAGCAGGTAGCCGTTCTGGCGGAGATCGGCGTGGTCCTCCTCCTTTTTTCCGTAGGAATGGAGGTGTCCCTCAAAGACCTCCTGAAGATCAAGAAATATGTCATTGTGGGCGGATCGCTCCAGGTAACTCTCACCATCCTGGCGGTTTACGCAATTCTGTCGAGGATGAGGGTTCCCGCTGGCGAGGCCCTGATTCTCGGATTTCTCATCTCATTGAGCAGCACGGCAATCGTCCTTCGCATCATTCAAAAGAAAGAGCAGTTTGACAGCATCTATGGTCGCACGACGCTGAGCATACTGATCTTCCAGGACCTGGCGGTGGTCCCCATGATGCTGATTGTGCCGCTTCTTCCCGGCGCAGCCCAGACAGCAGAGCAATCGCCCTGGCCGATCCTGGCCAAAGTACTGGGCCTGATCCTCCTGGTGATCTTGAGCGCCAAGTGGATTGTGCCCAAAATACTCTATCACATCGCCAGGACCGGCGACAGAGAGCTATTCCTCCTCAGCATAGTGGCCATCTGTCTGAGCGTGGCCTGGATAAGCTCTCTGGCTGGACTGTCGCTGGGACTGGGTGCTTTCTTTGCCGGACTGATCATATCCGAGTCGCCCTACAGCCACCAGGCATTCGGCAACATAATGCCCCTGAGGGATGCTTTCACCAGCTTCTTCTTTATCTCCATCGGCATGCTACTCGACCTGGAGTATCTCCTCAACAATCCGCTCTACATAATACTGGCAGCAGCGGCTGTTATGGCCCTCAAAGCGGCGATTGCCGGCATTTCAGTCTCCCTTTTGGGTCTGCCTCTGCGCATAAGCGTCCTTGTAGGGCTGGCATTGAGTCAGATAGGCGAATTTTCTTTCATACTTTCTAAAACGGGCTTTGACAGCGGAATAATTCCAGAAGAGGTCTACCAGCTATTTCTTGATGTTGCAGTACTCACAATGGGCGCTACATCCATTCTCATGGCAGTCTCACCGAGAGTTGCAGACGGCTTTTTGAGGCTACCCATCCCGCATAGGCTGAAAAATGGAAGGCTGCCCATGGCTGCGGCGAGAGAGCCTCAATGGAAGGATCATCTGGTGATAATCGGTTATGGCGTAAATGGCAGAAATGTGGCCCTGTCTGCCCGGTCGGAGGGGATAGCCTTTGTCATTGTGGAAATGGACCCTGAGATAGTTGCAGAGGAGGAGAAAAAAGGAGAGCCCATCCACTTCGGAGATGCTTCCCAGGATGCAGTATTGCGATACGTGGGAATCAGGAGCGCGAGAGTGGCAGCGATCGCCATATCCGATCCGGCAGCGACCCGAAGGATAACCGAGCTTGCGAGAAGGATGAATCCAAATCTGTTTATCATCGTCAGGACCCGCTACCTGGAGGAAATGGGTCCTCTCAAGAAACTGGGTGCAAACGAGGTCATACCTGAGGAATTCGAGACATCCATGGAGATATTTGCCAGAGTGCTGGAGCGATATGATGTTCCCAGGGAAAAGATCGAGGAATACATAGATCAGATCCGTCAGGAAGGCTATGAGATGTTTCGAAGCCTCTCTCGGGAGCCATACTGCAATGCCAGTTTGAGCCTGCAGAGCGATATTATCCGTTCCATAAGGATTCCGGCAGGATCTCAAGCAGAAGGAAGAATGGCAGCTGAGATGATAGATGAAGAAAATGGCATCCAGCTTTTAGCCCTTCATAGAGACTTGCAGACAATTGCCAGCCCCGATGGCAGGACGCTGCTGCAAGCAGATGATATTGTAGTCCTGATGGGTCCCGAAGAGATGCTGGACCGGATTTCCCGCAGGTTGTTTAGCTCCTAATGCATTATCTCGAATTAACCGTTAAGTTTATCCATTTTCTTGTAGGCTTACCAATCAAAGGGGATCTCTGCTGCGCAAAGAACATAGAATCATACTGGTAATGCTGCTCTTTTTGCTGATCTACAGCCTGATATTTATGGCGGTGATGAGCCTTGAGGGCCAAACTCAAAATGTGAATATTGGAACCGCCCTTTACTGGGTGGTGGTGACCATGACCACCCTGGGATATGGAGATATCGTCTTTAAAACTCCAATAGGATACCTGTTTACTATCATCGTATCCCTCTCTGGAATTGCCATTCTCTGGGCGGTGGTGGTCCCCCTGGGAATAACTCCCAATCTGGAGCTCATAGTCAGGGCAATTCCGTCTTCCGCTCCTCAGAAGATGAGCGGCCACATAATCATCTCTGGATACAACCCCATTGTTGATACCCTGGCAGAGAGATTTTCTCTGCTGAATATTCCATTCTTGATCATCGAGCGCTCCGAGAGCGTGGCCAGGGGCATCTACAAGAATTATCCAGTGATATGGGGGGACCCTTCCCGGATAGAGATACAGAAAAGAGCGAGCATCAGCTCTGCCCGCCTATTCATAGCCAATGAAAATGACGAACGGAATGCCGAGGTCATTTTGACGCTGAGAGAGATCTCGGATATTGAAATCATTGCTCTGGTAGACGATCTGGCAAGATCCAGATTCCTGAGGTATGCAGGAGCCTCTCGCATTATCTCGCCCAAGACCCTGCTCGGGACATTCATCGCCCAGATCACCACTCTGCCCATGAGAAATGTTTTTCCTGGATCAATCCGGCTCTTTGGCGACCTTCTCCTGGTGGAGCTGCCCATCTACCCTGGAGCGGAGCTGATCGGAGAGAAGCTGGAGGAGATCGGCATAAAGAGGTCCGGTGCAGGCATTGTGGGAATCTGGCAGAGAGGAGTATTTCACCCCAGCCCAGGACCGGATGAGACTCTGCAGTCCAATTCAGTGCTGATGGCAGTGGGAAACGTCGAGCAGCTCTCCGCCATCAGAGATCTGACTTTAGGCACTCGCAGGGATGGACCCCAATTGATCCTGGGATATGGGGATGTGGGACGAAAGGTGGCAGCTGTGCTATCCGATTGCGGGACCACCCCAACGATCCTGGACACTCGTGATCTATCTGAAACCGGTTTTCCGCATATCATTGGAGATGCTACCGTAGAGGCCGATCTTCTTCAAGCAGGAATCAAGGATGCAGTAGGCGTCCTGATCATGCTAAACCAGGATACCGATGCCATTTACACCACTCTTCTAGCAAAGAACCTCAATCCGCAGGCCTTTGTAGTAGTACGGGCCAATAGTCTGCGGTCTGCCGAGAACATCTACCGCGCCGGGGCCGATTATGTGGCATCGCTACCTATTGCCGCAAGTCATATGCTAGCCAGAATCATTCAGGGAGACGATGAGGAGCTGGACCTGCTCTACGAAGATCTGGAACTGAAGATATTTCATGTAAGAAAAAGATCAGGAATGGCGGGAAAAACCCTGGCGGATCTTGATCTGCCTGAGAGATTCGGCTGCAAGGTTGTGGCTCTGGAGCGGATGGACCAGGCCATGGCGGTCCCTGATAGAGAAAGAATAATAGAATGCGGAGATATTTTGGCATTGATAGGAACTCCGAAGGGAATCGAGGCATTCAGTAGAAAATACGACCGGATAAATAGATTTGAAACTATGATTAACAAATTAAAATGAATTCAGGGGAAAAATGCTTATATTTTTCAATCGCAAATGAATGACTATGCCCTCGATCTCCCATCTGTTAATCGGCCTTTTCTTGATCATCTGCATTGCCCAATCTGAAGATTCAGTCATCACCGTCGGGCCGAAAGGCTGCGACTTCTACCGGATAGAAGCTGCTCTTGATTCAGCCAGCCCAGGTGACACCATAGAAGTGCATAGTGGTGAATACTATGT
>Ga0209098_1000273_pt1 | contig 58872 bp, 56 predicted proteins | sample AD_JPNHW1_MetaG_FD_184429 | JGI IMG/M metagenome (GOLD analysis project Ga0209098, IMG submission 184429) | Active sludge microbial communities of municipal wastewater-treating anaerobic digesters from Japan - AD_JPNHW1_MetaG (SPAdes) (version 2) | ecosystem: Engineered > Bioreactor > Anaerobic...
TGTCGAACTCCGAGCCGACGCCCGTGCCGAGGCTGGCGATGATGGGCTGGAGCTTCTCGTTGGTCACGACCTTCTCGAGCCTGGTCTTCTCGACGTTGAGCATCTTGCCGAAGAGGGAGAGGATGGCCTGGGTGCGCCGGTCGCGGCCCATCTTGGCCGAGCCGCCTGCGGAGTCTCCCTCCACGATGAAGATCTCGCAGAGCGTCGGATCCTTCTCCTGGCAGTCTGCGAGCTTGCCGGGCAGGCCCGCGCTCTCGAGGATGGACTTGCGCCGGGTGAGCTCCCTGGCCTGCCTGGCCGCGATGCGGGCCTTGGCGGCGAGAAGGGACTTTTCGAGGATGGCGTTGATGACCTCGGGATAGCGCTCGAAGAAGAGGGTGAACTGGTCGGTGCAGAAGGTATCGACGATGCCCTTGACCTCTGAATTGCCCAGCTTGCCCTTTGTCTGGCCCTCGAACTGGGGCTCCATGACCTTGACCGAGATGACGGCGGTGAGGCCCTCGCGCACGTCGTCGCCGGAGAGGGCCTCGTCGGCCTTCTTGGCGAACTTGGACTTCTTGAGGAACTCGTTGATGGTCTTCGTCAGGGCCGACCTGAAGCCGAGGAGGTGGGTGCCTCCCTCGCGGGTGTTGATGCCATTGACGAAGGAAAACATCGTCTCGTTGAAGCCGTCGTTGTACTGGAGGCCGACCTCGATCTCGACATCCTCCGAGGATCCCGTGAAGTACACGGGCTCGGTATGGAGGAGGGTCTTGTTCTTGTTGAGGAAGGCCACGAACTCCTTGAGTCCGCCATCGAACTTGAATTCCGCCGTCCTTGGGGTCGAGAGCCGCTCGTCGGTGAGGACGATGCGGATGCCCTTGTTGAGGAAGGCGAGTTCCCGGAGGCGGTTTGCAAGGACGTCGAAGGAGTAGACCGTCGTCTCGGTGAAGATGGTCGGATCGGCCGAGAACCTGACCGTCGTGCCACGCCGGTCCGAGGGGCCTATGACCTTGACCGCTTCCTCGGGAACGCCGCAGCGATACTTCTGGTAGTACTGCTTGCCATCGAGGTTGACGATGGCCTCGCACCAGGTGGAGAGGGCATTGACGACGGAAACGCCGACGCCATGGAGTCCTCCCGACACCTTGTAGGATCCCTTGTCGAACTTGCCGCCCGCATGGAGCTTGGTCATGACGAGCTCGAGGGCGGAGACATGCTCCTCGGGATGGATGCCGACGGGAATGCCGCGGCCATTGTCCTCGACCCTGACAATGTCGTTCTTCTCGAGGACCACCACGATGTCGGTGCAGTAGCCGGCCAGGGCCTCGTCTATGGAGTTGTCGACAACCTCATAGACCAGGTGGTGAAGACCATCGATACCGGTGGAACCGATGTACATGCCAGGGCGCTTGCGTACAGCTTCGAGGCCCTTGAGTACCTGAATACTTTGTGCCGAATAGGTTGAATCCATAACCGATCCAGAGTGAAGATGGGGGAGGGCAGCAATTCGCCCACTGCAAGCGGGAAGCTGTCTGTACCGGTCGGAAAATCGAAATCCGCTTGCCGACTGAAGCATTCGGAGTATACTCGGAACGATTATAAAAGTAAAGAAGTGGGCAGATCCTGCCGAAGGAGGCGTCGCCGACCTTGTGGATAATCTGTGCTCATTTCATCAAGCCTTTGTCCTGCAATCAATAAGCCATTATCCTTTTCCGGAGAAACATGGGCCGTCTTGAAGGCCAAGTTTCAATTCCTTTTAAGACAGATAGTTACGCATGACTACTATATACAAATTTGGTACGTGCTCCGTGATTTGGAGATATTCCGGGAAAAGGGACGGGAATTTTATCCGGCCCTCTCCTTGATAATTTGTGGATAACTTGTGTAGAACTGTCGCCTCGAGAAAGGACGACCATGGGCACCTGGAATTACAGCGTCTTCTGGAATGAGGCCATCAGCCAGATTCAGGCTGAGATCTCCGAGCACGAATTCGCGATGTGGTTCAACATCGAATACGATTCGTCAACGGAGAATTCCATCGTGGTCAGGGTCCCGTCAAGTTTCTACCGCGACCAGCTCATCCGCCAGTACCAGCATTACATCGAGCAAAAGCTCTTCGACCTCACCGGCAAGAAACTCGGCCTGGATTTCGTGGTGGTGAAGCCCACGACTTCGCCGGTCTCCCCTGCCTCCCCCGCGAGGGAGCCGACTGCCCAGGGAGAGGCTTCGGCCGACGCCCCGAAACCCGCTGGAGAAGCCAGGCCTCCCAAGGCCCCGAACCCCAGGGGCAAGCATCCCCAGCTCCGCCAGGACTACACCTTCGAGAACTTCGTCATCGGCGAAAACAATTCCTTCGCCGCGAATGCCGCCATTGCCATAGCCAGCAATCCCGGTACTTCCTATAACCCCTGCCTTATATATGGAGGCGTCGGTCTCGGAAAGACCCACCTCATGCAGTCCATAGGCAACAGGGTCTGGCAATCGGACTCGAAGGCCAAGGTGATCTGCATCACCGCCGAGGAATTCACGAACGAGTTCATCCAGTCCATCCATGACAAGACGACCCAGGCCTTCAAGAACAAGTACCGCTATGTGGATGTCCTCCTCATCGACGATATCCACTTCCTCCAGAACAAGCTTGGCAGCCAGGAAGAGCTCTTCCATACCTTCAACGCCCTCTACGACGCTAACAAGCAGATGGTCTTCACCTGCGACCGCCCCGTCTCGGAGCTCAAGAACCTTTCGGACAGGCTACGCTCGAGGTTCGAAAGAGGTCTCAACGTCGACCTCCAGCCTCCGAATTTCGAGACCCGCGCGGCAATACTGAAGAAAAAGGTGGAAGTCTCGAACATCCATGTGCCCGATGATGTGGTCGACATCATCGCCAAGAACATCAGCACCAATGTCCGTGACCTCGAGGCGGCCCTTACCAAGCTCATCGCCTATTCGCAGCTCGTACGCAAGGACATAACCCTCGAGATAGCCCAGCACCAGCTCAAGGATGTTTTCAGCCAGTCCAAGCATGGCAACGTCACCATCGACAACATCCTCAGGGTCGTCGCCGACGAGTATAAATTGTCCTATAGCGATCTCAAGGGAAAGAAGCGCACCAAGAACATCGCCTTCCCCCGCCAGATAGCCATGTACATCGCCCGCGAGATCACGGAATATTCGACTACCGAACTCGGCTTCGAATTCGGAGGAAGGGACCACACCACCGTGATGCATGCCTGCCAGAAGATAGAAGAGATGCTCAAGCTCGATCCCAATCTCGAATCGAGGATCCAGGCCCTCATCAGGGGAATCAAGGATTACAGTACCAAGGCCTAGTGGATAAGGATGTGGAAGAGTCTTTATTTTTGTGGAAAACCCTCATCGCTGTGGATATGGGAGTTTCGAGGACTTCAAATGAATGAGTTATCCACAAGAGCTTATTCATTTACTGCTAGATAGATAAGCTGACAATAAACATATTCACAGGCCTTATTACTATTACTACTGATATATATTTAAATTCAATGACTATAGCGTCGGACCTATGATTCTGATAAACTGACGCGAAGGGGGACATCGATGAAATTCACCTGCGAAAAGAACGCCTTTGCCCGTGAAATCTCCTTTGCACAAGAGATAATCGCCTCAAAGAACGCCCTTTCGATCATGTCGAATGTCCTCCTCGAGGCCAGCGAAGGAAGCCTTTCCCTCAAGGCTACCGACATCAAGGTAAGCTTCGAGACGGTCATCCCCGTGGACACCAGCGCCCCTGGCTCCATCACCGTATTCTGCGACAAACTCTCCGGCATCCTTGCCAGCATCCCCGAAGGCGATCTCGACGTCGAGCAGGACGATTCCAGGATAATCATCAAGCCGACCTTCAAGAAAGTACGCTTCCAGCTCAAGACCATATCGAGCGAGAAATTTCCCGAGCTTCCCGAAGCGCCCGAAGAGGCCTTCTTTTCCATACCGGCCAAGGATCTCAAGGAGATGATAGCCCAGGTCGTCTTTGCCGTCTCCGACGACGAGACGCGCTATTTCATGAACGGCGTCTACCTCGAAAAGACCGACGGCGGCCTGGTCATGGTTTCCACCGATGGCAGGAGGCTCGCCTTCGTGAAGAGGGAATTCGATGCCGAAATTCCCTCCTTCAAGGGAGTCATCGTTCCTCCGAAAATCCTCAACCTCGTCATGCGCCGGGCCTCCGATGAGGGAATGATCGAGCTTGCCGTCACCGACAAGAACATTTTCATCCGCTTCGGTTCCTACAAGATCTCCTCCGTCCTCATCGAGGGTCAGTTCCCCAATTACCAGAAGGTCATTCCCGAAAGCCAGAAGACCAAGGTAAGCGTCAACAGGAGCGAGCTCCTCGATGCCTTGAAGCGCGTCTCGATCTTCGTCGAGCAGAAGTCCCGCAGGACCTTCTTCACGCTGAGCCCCGGCGTCATGATCCTTGCTTCCGAGGAGAGCGAGCTCGGAACCGCGCGCGAGGAAATTCCCTGCAGCTATGACGGACCCGACACCACCATCGCCCTCAACTACAAGTACGTCGAGGATCCTCTCAAGGTTATCTCGGGGGACCGGGTCCAGATCGAATTCACCGAACCCAATCGCGCAATCACGCTGTCTCCGGAAGAGGACAGGGGTTTCTTCCACATCGTGATGCCGATGCAGCTCGAATAGGAAGCTGGAAAGGGCCGGGCAACCGGCCCTTTGTAATACCAGGGATACCATGCCTTTCCGCAACGTCCGTTTTTCCTCCTATCGCAACCTTGCCGACGCGGAGCTCGATACCTCCGCCGAAAGAATCTTCCTCGTGGGAGAGAACGGCCAGGGAAAGACCAATTTCCTTGAAGCCCTGTACTACCTTTCCTTCGGTTCGTCCTTCCGCGGCAATGCCGACGGCGAAGCCGTAAGGCATGGCGAGCCTTCCTTCCTCCTCGAGGCTGCAACATCCCCATCTTTCGAGTCCTCCCTGCCGCCCGAGATGATCCGTATCAGCTACGACGGAAGCGCCAAGGAAATACGCAGGTCCGGAAAACGGGTTAGCGACCGCAAGGAACTCGTGGAGCTGAATCCTGCCGTGGTCTTCTGTCACGAAGATTTTTCCATAGCCGACGGCGAGCCGGAGAAGAGGCGCGTTTTTTTCGACCAGGTAGCTGGCCTCGTTTCCGGCACCTACCTGGACGACCTCCGTTCCTTCAAACGGGTCCTCAGGCAGAGGAACGCAGCCCTCAAGGATCGCCAGCTTTCCATCCTCGACCTCCTGGACGAGCAATTCGTCGACAAGGGACTCCTCCTCATGCGCCAGCGCGCCTCGCTGAGGGAGGAGGTAGCGGGTCTCTTTTCCGACATCTACGAGGAAGTGTCGCACCTGGGCCGAAAGGTCGAGCTCAGCTTCAGGCCAAGCTGGGGACATGGAACGGACCCTGATGCAGCGGCCCTCGTCGCCCTCCTTTCCGAGCGGCGCAATGGAGAGCTCATGATGGGTACGAGCCTCTCTGGTCCCCATAGAGACCGCTGGGTCTTCACGTGCGAAGGAAGGAATTTCGCAGCGACCGCCTCGACGGGACAGCTCAGGCTCCTCTCCCTCGTGCTCCGTGCCTTGCAGGCCAGATATTACACCCTCAAGACGGCCAGGAAGCCCGTCCTCCTCCTCGACGATGTCCTCCTGGAGCTCGACCCGGAAAAACGGAAGCGCTTCTTCTCGACCATCCCCGATTCCTCCCAGGCCTTCTTCACCTTCCTTCCCGGCGAACGCTGGGAGGACTACCACAGTTCCTCGGTCATCGTGTATCGTGTGGCCGATGGACGATTCTCGAGTTAAGGATGTAGGCAGCCTCCTCCGCGCCTTCTTCGACGAGGACAAGCTCAGGCAGGGAAGCCAGTACGTGGAGTTCTTCTCGAGCTGGAAGTCCATAGTGGGGCCGCGCGAGGCCTCCCACAGCAGGGTGGCCGAGATCGAGAAGGGAATCCTCGTCATAGAGGCCGAGCATCCCGGCTGGATACAGCTCCTCCAGCTCCGCCAGAGCGCCATTCTGGCCGCCGTCCAGGCCCGTTTTCCCGAACTGGGGCTGCGCGGCATAGCCTTCAGGCTCCAGAAGGACTGCATGTCGGTCCCTGTAAGGGCAAAGGAAACGCCCGGGCCCGAGGCCGTCGACACGGAGGCCGAGCCGGGTCCAGTCGGCGAGGCCGCTGCCGAAGGCCAGGCCGAGGTCGGGCGCGGAAGCATCAGCCTGGACAGCATAAGCGATGAAAACCTGCGCGCCCGTCTCCTGGACCTGAAAAAAGCCATGGATGAAGACAAAAAGGGCGGGAATCGGTAAGTTTTTCTGATACAAGTAGATAGGCCGTCGACGTCTTTCTTTTCCCTCGCTGTCGTGGCGTTGACGAAAGACGCGGATAAATTCTATACTGCCCAAGCCTTATCTTCGAATACGTCGACGCGGTGGCTTCCCCTCCGCGTCGTCAACCATAGACCCAAGGAGCCTGGATCATGAAACGCACCTACCAGCCCAGCAAGACCAAGAGAAACCGCAAGTTCGGATTCCGCGCGCGCATGAAGACCGTCGGCGGTCGTCTCGTGCTCAAGCGCCGCCGCGCCAAGGGACGCATCAAGCTCTCCACCTCCGACGAGAAGAAGCCCTACTAAGGGGTATGGGAGGCGGAGGCATCGCCATCGCCGCTCTGACCTTTACCAAACGCGAGAGAATCGTCGAACGATCCGATATCGATAGGATCTTCAACGAGGGCAGGAAGTACAGTTGCAGGGGAATGCGTATCCACGTGGTCCCCAGCAGCTTGCAGTTTGATCGTGTCGTCTTCATAACGGTTCGTTCGTATCCGGGTGCCGTGGAGCGCAACAGGGCGCGGCGCGTGCTGCGTGAATGCTGGCGGCTTTGCGGCCCGGAACGCATCGGGGGGCACGACGTGGTCGTTGTCCTTTACCCTGGTGTCGATGAATTCGAGGTTCGGCAGAGACAATTGCGTTCGCTCCTTGCCCAGGCCGGCCTCTTCGGTAGGCGCTCATGAAGCGGCTTCTTTCCCTTCCCCTCCTCTTCCTCATCAAATTCTACCGGGCGGTGATTTCTCCCCTGAAGCCGCCCTCGTGTCGTTTCTATCCGTCCTGTTCTGCATATGCATATGAGGCCATCACGAGGTACGGTCCTTTCCGCGGAACCTGCCTGGCGGTGAAGCGCATACTGCGTTGCCATCCACTCAACCCGGGAGGCTATGACCCAGTACCATGAGCGACCTCGAAACCAAAGAATCAACCGGCGGCGGCCGGACCCTCATCGCCGTCATCCTGTCCACCGTCGTCATCGCGGCGGGCATCTATATCAATGAACGCTTCTTCACACCGGCCCAGCCTGCTGCGGCCACGACCTCAGCGGCGCCGGCCGCGGCCTCTCCCGCGGCGGGCACCGCCGCCGCCCCTGCGACCCCCGCACCCGCGGCCCAGTCCATCCGCGCGGCCGATGCGGCCCCCCTCTCCACGGGCCCTGCTCCGGCGCCTGCCGGCTCTGCTTCGAGCGCCGCGCCCGCCGCGAGCAGCCCTGTTGTAGAGCCCGCTCCCGCCGAGTACAAGGTCACGACCGACGTCCTCGAGGCCACCTTCACGAACAAGGGCGGCAACCTCGTCTCCCTCAAGCTCCTCAAGCACAAGGATGCGACCGGCTATGTCGACCTCATCCTCCAGGGACAGGAAGACCGGAACGCCCTGACCCTGGCCTTCGGCGGAGCCGACGCCAAGCCCATCGACGCGATCATGGATGTCAGGATGCTCGACGATTCGACGATCGAGTTCTCCAAGACCTTCCTTGCCGACGTCCCCGGCAAGACCGAGCCCGTGCCCTTCACCCTCAGGAAGGTCTTCACCTTCCACAAGGGCGAGTACCTCTTCGGCCTCGCGGTCAGCCTCGAGAACAGCGTCAACGAATACCTTCCCCTCGACGTGGATGGACATGCCTACACGCTGGGCTTTGCTCCCCAGATCGGGCCGAGCTTCAACCCGCTGTCGAAGAACTCGGACTACCGTTACATCATCGACTACACGAAGGGCAAGAAGCACCAGGAGAAAGTCAAGAACGGTCCCTGGAGCCTCAAGGACCAGCCTTCCTGGGTGGGCATTTCCGGCAAGTACTTCACCTTCATGGCCCTGCCCGAGCTTGCCGACTTCACGACGACCCTCACCACGACCAAGCAGCCTGCGTTCGGCGATACGACGAAGATCGACATCACCAGGGCCGCCCTGAGGACGAGCAAGCAGACCGACGTCTACTACTTCTACTTCGGCCCCAAGACGAGCGCCGAGCTTTCCAAGTACAACTATGCCGACCGGAACAGCTTCCAGAAGGCCGACCTCCACCTCGAGGAAGCGATCAATTCCGATATCCTCCTCTGGCTCGAGAACATCCTCAAGTTCTTCCTCAACCTCTTCTACAAGGTGATCCCGAACTACGGCGTGGCCATCATCCTGGTGACCATCCTCGTGAAGGCCCTCCTCTTCCCGCTGACCAAGAAGGGTTCCATCTCCTCGGCCCAGATGCAGGAAGTGCAGCCCAAGATCCAGGCCCTCCAGGCCAAGTACAAGAACAATCCCGAGAAGCTCAACAAGGAGATGGCCGAGCTCTACAAGACGGAGGGAGTGAACCCCATGGCGGGCTGCCTCCCCCTCCTCATCCAGTTCCCCATCTTCATAGCGATGTACAACCTCTTCAACACGCACTTCGACCTGCGTGGCGCCATGTTCATTCCCGGCTGGATTCCCGACCTCTCCCTGCCTGAGTCGGTCTGGAACTTCTCGCCCACCCGCATCCCCATCCTGGGCTGGAGCGATATCCGCGCCCTCCCGATCATCTATCTTGCCAGCCAGCTCTTCTACGGCAAGTTCACCCAGCAGCCGGCCACCGGCCAGACGGCTACGCAGATGAAGATCATGATGTACGGCATGCCCATCGTCTTCTTCTTCATCCTCTATGACGTCAACGCCGGTCTCCTCGTGTACTGGATCGTGTCCAACCTGATCACGATTGCCCAGCAGATCGTCATCAACGACATCCTCAAGCAGAGGAAACGGAGATTGGCCCTCGCGGGCGGAAGCGCAGTTGCGGCACCCGTGAAGAAGGCTACGCAAAAGAAGAGGAAGTAAGGAAAAGGCGCCGACCGCAGGAGGTGGTCGCGGGGCTCCGTCCCCGCCGCCTCCGGCCGGCGCCGTCCTGACCAAACGAGACTTCTGGCTCTTTAGGAGTTATATATGGTTTACGAATTCGAGGGCAAATCCGAGGAGGAAGCCATCGAGATCGCCGCGAAGGAGCTTGGCATCGATCGCGATGCCTTTGACGTGGAGATCCTCGAGGCCCAGACCGGCGGCCTGTTCAAGAAGCGCAAGGTCCGTATCCGGGTGCACACCGGCAGGGCCGAGCCCAAGCCTGCCGTCTCGCCCGCGCCGAGGAAACCGGCGCCCCTGTCCGACATCACCCCTGACGAGTTCGAGTCGAAGATCCTCGAATTCACGAAGCGCCTCATCGAGGGCATGGGCTATTCCTGCGAGGTCGGCATTCTCTTCCGCGAGGACAAGAAGCTCGGCCTCAGGATCGACAGCGAGCATGCCTCGATCATCATCGGGAAGAAGGGCAAGAACCTCGACTCCCTCCAGCTCCTCGCGAATGTCTATGCCGGCCGCCTCGGCCGCGAGGACACCCGCATCATCCTTGACTCCGAGAACTACCGCATCCGCAGGGAGGAAGCCCTCGTGCGGCTTGCCTACGAGACGGCTGAGGACGTGCGCCGCAGGCGCCAATCCATCCTCCTCGAGCCCATGAATCCCTTCGAGCGCAGGATCATCCACACGACGCTCAACGACATCGTGGACATCGAGACCAAGAGCGAGGGCGAGGGCCTCTACAAGCAGGTCCGCGTCTTCTTCCGCGGCCGGCCCTAGCCCTTTCCGGCCGGCGCCTTACCATCATGAAAAACCACCGGATATCCGGTGGTTTTTCTTATTGGGGGCTGCTTTCCCGAAAGCGGGGCTATACTATTTCCTTATGCCTATAAAAGCCACAGAGGGGGAGAACACATGCGAGCGCTGAGAAGCATGGCCATGCGTCTGGCCGCCATAGCCTTCCTGGGACTGGGTCTTGCCGCCTTCGTCGGGGCGGAACCCCAGCGGGATGTGCGAAAGCTCAACGACAATGCGATACGCCTGCGGAAGACGGCCTCTACGTCGGCGACCGTCGTCGGCAAGTACGACAAGGGAACGCCCTTCCTGGTCCTCGAGACCGGCAAGAAGAAGGAAACGATCGAAAGCCGAACGGGCTACTGGCTCCGTGGCCGCCTCGCAGACGGCAGCGAGGGCTGGTTCTTCGGTCCCTACCTCGACCAGCCCAAGTCCGGCCATTTCACCTTGTCCGACTTCCAGAACGAGGATCAGTACCAGGCCTACCTCAGCCTGGCCCTCCGCCGCGGCGAGCGCGTGCGGGCCGTGGATGATTACGAGAAGGTCCACAAGGGCGACCTTGGCTGGTTCTCGAGCTACGGCCAGGGCGATCCGCCCTTCCTCGTCGTCTGGGATGACGACCTCGAGGCCACGCCGAGCGACGAGGCCATCGACGACGAGCTCCCGCGGATTCTCGAGGACAGGATCTACTTTGTCTACGCCTCGACCATCGAGATCGCAGGGGACGAGGAAGTCGCCGACTTCCCGGCCCTGGCCCTCGACTGGGCCAACGCCAGGGCCGACGAATTCGTGGAAGGAGCCACGGTCACCCTTGGCCGTCATCTCGTCACGGATCCCACGGACGACGGCTCCAACAACTGGGCGGACGAGATGGACGAGTATGTCGGAGAGACCGCCACGATCACCGAGGTCGTGGGCGAGGACCCCTGGGGCCGCCCCATCGTCCATGTCGATATCGATGACGGAGCCTGGCAGTGGCGCATCGAGAACATGCGCCTCGAGTCGGCCTCCGACTATTCCTACGGCGAAGGCGATGACGGCTACGGTTATGGTGACGAGGAGTATGCCGAGAGCACCGAGACCTACGGCAAGATAGAGGTGGGCAGCGTCGTGATCCTGGGCCGCCACGACGAGGTCGATGGCGACATGAACTGGAACGACGACATGGACAAGTACGTGGGCAAGGCGGTGAAGGTGACGGAACTCGTCGGCGCCGATGCCTCGAACTGCCTCTGCGTTTCGGTCGAGGGGAACGACTTTGTCTGGCGCGTGCGCAACCTCAGGCTCAAGGGCTCGGGCGAGGCCGGCAGCTACGGCTTCGACGTGGGCGATTCGGTCGTCCTCGGCAGGCACCGCTCGGTCAATGGCGAGGACAACTGGGCGGATGAGATGGACAACTATGTCGGCGAGACGGCCACCATCACCTCCCTCGTCGGTTTCGAGGAAGGCGATTCGCATTGCTTCCTCGTCTATGTCGATATCGACGATGGCGAGTACGTCTGGCGCGTCGAGAACATGACACCGGCGGAATAAGGCCGGGTCACTAATAGAAAGGAAAAACGCGGAGGCACAGAGGCACAGGGAAAAGATAGAAGGGATGAGGAATGAAGCGTCGACCGATTCGACGTAGTCGCTTCATAAAGAAGCGAATTCCTGTATCCATCGTCGTTTCCTTCTTCCCTCTGTGCCTCTGTGTGAGATTTCCTGCCTGGGCCTTTTTTGCATCTTGTGACAGATCGCCGGCGGCGCTAGTCTCTTCGCATGCGGAAGGGAAAACGCAATGCCGCCGCCGCGGCCAAAAAAGCGAACAGGATGCCCTTCGGCAGCCTGCTTTCCAGGACAGCGGGCCTGCCTCCCGGGAGCCCCGTCTACATCGGCCAGCGTGATCCGACGGCCTCGACCCTCTCCCTCTATGTCTACGACGAAGGCTCCTGGCGGGTGGAGTGCCCAGCGACCACTGCCGAGCTCCTCTCCCTCGTCGATGAAACCAAGGTCAACTGGATCAACGTGAACGGGCTCTCCGGCGGCATCGTGGAGAAGCTCTGCGAAAAGCTCGGCGTCCATCCCCTTGTCGTCGAGGACATCCTCAATACCCAGCATCGTCCCCACGTGGAGAACTACGACGACTACCTCTTCCTCATGACCAAGATGCTCGGACTCAGGCCCGACTCCTCCATCGAGTACGAACAGGTCAGTTTCATCATCAAGCGAAACCTCGTCGTGACGATCCAGGAGACTCCGGGAGACTGCTTCCAGCAGATACGCGAGCGTATCGCCTCGGGCGCGGGCCGCCTCAGGAAGAGCGGCTCGGACTACCTCGCCTATGCCCTCCTCGACGTGATCGTGGACAACTACTTCCTCGTGCTCGAGGACTTTGGCAACAGGCTGGACCGCTTCGAGCCCGATGCGGCAAACCCCGCCGATCCGAAGACCTATATGGCAGGCCTGCAGGACCTCAAGGCCGAACTCCTCCACCTGAGGCGGGTGATCTGGCCGGTGCGCGAATCCATCGCCTCGCTTGGTCGGATGGACGGGGGCCTCTTCTCCCCCGAGCTTTCGCCCTTCCTGCGGGATCTCCAGGAAAACGCCGTGCAGGCCATCGAGGCCATCGAGACCTATCGCGAGCAGGCGGCCTCGATGCTCGAGATCTATCTCTCCTCGGTCTCCAACCGCATGAACGAGATCATGAAGGTCCTCACGGTGATCTCTACCATCTTTATTCCCCTGACCTTTCTGGCCGGGGTCTACGGAATGAATTTCCAGTACATGCCCGAACTTTCCCAGCCCTGGGCCTATCCCACCCTCTGGGGAATCATGGCTTTGATCGTTATTGGAATGCTTTTTTTCTTCAAGAGAAAACGATGGTTTTGAATCGATCTAAATATATATAATAGAACGAAATAAAATTCTCCGCCTTGACCGGTCCGCTATACCGGCGTTACCATACAGCGTCATTTTACATGCTTTTCCTCATTCCCAAGCCTTCTGCGGGCCTCTTCGGTTCCTGTGGAAGCCAAACCGGCAAAGGAGCTTGTGCGCCATGTTGCCCAAGTCATTCAAGGGAGGCACCCATCCTCCCGAGCGTAAGGACCGAACGAGCGGCTTGCCGATCGAGGCTGTCCGCGGCATCACGCAGGTTACGATTCCCGTAAACCAGCATTTCGGCGCGCCCCTGGCTCCCATTGTGGCCGTAGGCGACCGGGTGAAGCGCGGCCAGCGCATCGCCGATTCCGATGGGCGCATGACCGTGCCCGTCCACGCCTCCATAACGGGCGTAGTCAAGAAGATCGAGCCCAGGACCCAGTCGAACAACCTCGACGGTCCCTGCATCATCATCGAAGCCGACGGCTCGGACGAGACCGCCTTCATGGCGCCCCTCGACGGCTTCTCCTGCACGAGGGATGAAGCCCTCGCGCGGGTCCGCGACGCGGGCCTCGTGGGTATGGGCGGCGCGGGCTTCCCGGTCCACGTCAAGCTCGCCCCCTCGAAGCCCATCGAGTTCGTCATCGCGAACGGAGCCGAGTGCGAGCCCTTCCTCACCATCGACGAGCGTACGATGATCGAACGGCCCGGCGACGTGGTCGAGGGCGTGGCCCTCACCATGAAGCTGGTGTCCGCGCCCAAGGGCATCCTCGCGGTCGAGGACAACAAGATCCACGTCGTCGCGGGGCTCAAGGCGGCCATATCCGAGCGCGGCCACGGCATGGACATAGCCGTCCAGGTCGTGAAGACCAAGTATCCCCAGGGCGGCGAGAAGATGCTCATCACGGCCCTCACGGGACGCGAGGTGCCCTCGGGCGGCCTCCCCATGGACGTGGGCTGCATCGTCTCGAACGTGGGGACCTTGGTCTCCCTGGTCGAGGCTTTCAAGGAAGGCAAGCCCCTCGTCGAGCGCGGCCTCACGATAGCGGGCGGCGCCTGCGAGCGGCCCAAGAACCTCCTCGTGCCCATCGGCACCCTCGTGAGCGACCTCGTCCAGTCCGGCGCAATAGCCGTTAATGAAGAGGCCCTGAAGCGGGTCGTCTTCGGCGGCCCCATGATGGGCGTGGCCACTCCTCACTACTCCATCCCCGTCCAGAAGAACACCTCGGGTGTCCTCTTTATGGATTCGAGCGAAGCCCGCTTCGCCGAGGAAGGCAACTGCATCCGTTGCGGACGCTGCCTCAGGGCCTGCTCCTGCAGGCTCTCGCCCGCCCTCCTCAACTCGGCCATCAAGGCCGGCAACTGGGAAGAAGCGGAAGCCATCGGCCTCCTCGACTGCATCGAGTGCGGTACCTGCAGCTATGTCTGCCCCGCCAAGGTCCAGCTCGTCCAGCGCTTCAGGGTGGGAAAGCAGATCCTCAGGGCCAACAAGCAGAAGGAGGCGCGCGGTGCCGGCAAATAAGCTCTTGCTCTCTTCGAGCCCCCACTTCTTCTCGCAGGCGACGACGAAGAAGGTCATGCTCGCCGTCATCATCGCCCTGATGCCCTCCACCATCTACGGCATCTATCTCTTCGGTGCCCACGCCCTCTTCCTGGTGCTGTCCTGCGTCGCGGCCTCGGTGCTCTCCGAGTGGCTCTTCAGGCTCGTGACGAAGCAGGCCCTCAGCATCGGGGACTTCTCTGCCGTGGTGACCGGCCTACTCCTCGCCCTCGTCCTGCCGCCGTCGACGCCCATCTGGATGGCCATCCTCGGTGCCTTCATGGCCATCGTCGTGGCCAAGGAGTTCTTCGGCGGACTCGGCCAGAACCCCTTCAACCCGGCCCTCATCGGCCGCGCCTTCCTCCTCATGAGCTTTCCCGCCGCCATGACGACCTGGCAGAAGCCCCTCGCGGGTGCCATTGACGCGACGAGCGCCGCTACGCCCCTCAACATGATCAAGCAGGGCGTGGACATGAAGGATGTCATCGCCTCGGTGGGCGCCCATGACATGGGCGGCTTCTACTGGCAGCTCTTCCTCGGCAACAGGGCGGGCTCCATCGGCGAGACCTCCATCCTCCTCGTGACCCTGGGCGGCCTCTTCCTCCTCGGCCTCGGCGTCATCCGCTTCGTGATCCCCCTCGCCGTCCTCGCCTCGACGGCCTTCTTCGCCTTCTGCTTCGGCATGGATCCCCTCTTCGCCATCCTCTCGGGCGGCGTGGTCTTCGGCGCCTTCTTCATGGCCACCGACTACTCCTCGAGCCCCATGACGACCAAGGGCCAGATCCTCTACGGCATCGGCATAGGCCTCATCATCGTCCTCATCAGGAAGCTCGGAGGCTTCCCCGAGGGCGTGACCTACGCCATCCTCGTCATGAACATGCTGAGTCCCTTCCTCGACAAGCTACGCGCACGGAAGTACGGCTTCGTGGCGCCGAAGAAACCGGCGCCCCAGGCCGCCGCCAAGGGGGACTCGAAATGATGAAGCAATACCTGAGGCTCGGCCTCATCCTCGCCGCCTTCGCTGTCGCGGCCTGCGTGGGCCTTGCCTTCGTCTACGCCGCGACCTCCGACCAGATCGCGGCCAACCAGGACAAGCAGCTCAACGAGTCGCTCAAGGGACTCTTCCCCGACGCCGAGGGCTTCAAGGACGTGACTGCGGACATGACGGCCCTCGCGGGCGAGAGCAAGCTCGAGACTGCCTACGTGGCCACGAGGTCGGGGGCCGTCCTCGGCCTCGCGATCAAGGCCCACGGGCCGAGCTACGGCGGGCCCGCCACCGTTCTCGTGGGCATGGGTACGGACCGCCGCATCGTGGGCGTCCGCATCCTCGCCATCTCCGACACGCCCGGCCTCGGCCTCAACGCCGCGAATCCGACGTACTACGTGAAAAAGGCGGAGAAGATCACCTTCACCGGCCAGTTCGCGGGCAAGCTTGTCACCGACGGTTTCGTGGTCAAGCAGGACGTGGACGCCATCACGGCCTCCACCATCACATCCAGGTCCATCACGGCCATCGTGAAGGCTTCAGCTGACTCGGGCGAGTCATGGATCGAGCGCAACGCCCTCGGAGGCAACTGACATGAAGCGACTGTGGAACGTCTTCAAGCAGGGCATCATTTACGAAAATCCACTGCTGATGCTCTTGATAGGCCTCTGCTCCGCCCTCGCCGTGACGACCAACGTGTCGAACGGCATCGGCATGGGCCTTGCGATGACCTTCGTCCTCCTCTTCTCCGAGATCATCATCTCGGCCTTCAGGAAGGTCATCCCCAACTCCATCCGCATGCCGATCTTCATCATCGTCATCGCGGCCTTCACGACCATCATCGACTACGTGATGCAGGCCTACTTCCCCGAGCTCTCCAAGAGCATGGGCGTCTTCATCCCCCTCATCGTCGTCAACTGCATCATCATGGGCCGCGTCGAGGCCTTCTCCTACAAGAAGGGCGTCCTGGACTGCGTGGCCGACTCCCTCGGCATGGGCCTCGGCTACACCTGGGTCCTCGTGGCGATAGCAGCCATCAGGGAGCTCCTCGGCAACGGCACCTTCGCCGGCATCCAGGTGATGCCCGCGAGCTACCAGCCCATCCTCTTCTTCACCCTCTCCCCGGGCGGCTTCCTCGTGTTCGCCCTCTTCATCTCCTTCAACATCTGGCTCAAGGGCCGCGTGGGCAAGGCGCGGGCCGGGCGCGACATCGTCAAGGAGGACGCGGCATGATCAAGATCTTCATCATCGCCCTGCTCATCAACAACGTCGTCCTCATGCGCTACATAGCGCTCTGCTCCTACATCGGCATGACGAGCGACGTGGGGCAGTCCGTGGGCATGGGCTTCGCGGTCACCTTCGTCACCGTCCTCGCGACGGCGGCGACCTGGCCCCTCTACCACTTCGTCCTCGTGCCCCTCCACCTCGAGTTCCTGAAGATCCTCGTCTTCATCCTCGTCATCGCGTCCCTCGTGCAGCTCGTCGAGTACTACCTCAAGAAGAACGTGCCGGGCCTCTACGCGGCCATGGGCATCTACCTCCCCCTCATCACGACCAACTGCGCCATCCTCGCGGTGACCTTCGAGAACATCTCGAACAACTACAGCTTCATCACCTCGATTGTGTACGCCGTGGGCGTCTCCGCGGGCTACCTCCTCGCGATGATCCTCCTCGCGGGCGTGCGCATCCGGATCAGGAACAGCACGGTGCCCAAGTTCCTCCAGGGAACGCCCATCCTGTTCGTGGCCACGAGCCTCATCGCGATCTCCTTCATGGGCTTCGCGGGGCTCATCAAGTAGGAAGGGGAGAAAGATGCTGAATATCGTCCTTATCACCCTCGGCTTCTCCGCCCTCCTCGCTATGGCCATAGGCATTGCCCTCGGCTTCTTCCAGGAGAAGTTCAAGATCGCGCGCGATCCCCTCATCGACGAGGTGCGGGCGGCCCTGCCCGGCGCCAACTGCGGCGGCTGCGGCTTCCCTGGCTGCGACGGCTACGCGGAAGCAGTCGCCTCGCGCACCGCGGCCCCGAACCGCTGTTCCGCCGGCGGCGCGGCCACCGCGGCCGCGGTCGCGAAGATCATCGGCAGCGACGCCAAGGCCGAGGATCTCGTCTCCGTCCTCCTCTGCCATGGCGTCAGGGCCAAGGTCGCCGCCAAGGGCGACTATGTCGGCGTGCCGACCTGCCGGGCCTCCAAGCTCACGACGGGCTCGATCAAGGCCTGCGCCTGGGGCTGCCAGGGCTTTGGCGACTGCGTGGCCGTCTGCAGGTTCGGCGCCCTCTCCATGGGCGAGGATGGCCTGCCCCAGGTCGACCATGAGCAGTGTACCGGCTGTGGCATGTGCGCCGCCGAGTGCCCGCAGAAACTCTTCAGCCTGGTTCCGCGCTCGCGCAAGGGCTCGATCGTGGCCTGCTCGAACCGCAATCCGGTCAAGACCCAGGTCATCAAGGACTGCAAGGCCGGCTGCATCAAGTGCGAGAACTGCGTGCGCTCCTGCCCCGAGCAGTGCATCACCATGGTGAACGGCATTCCCGTGACGGACTACGCGAAGTGCACGAGCTGCGGCACCTGCGTCGAGAAGTGCCCGACCAAGTGCTACGTGATGCTTTAAGGGCCTTTACTCTGGATCGATGGGCCGGCCCCGAAAGGGAGCCGGCCTTTTTTTCGGACAAGCGGGGAGGCCGTCCTGTCCCTTGGTCGGGACGGTCCTCTGGGCTACAATAGCCGATCTCAGGAGGCATGACGTGGATATCGGGGCCTGGTTCGCTGGCAAGGACATCACGACCGGAGTCGCGGCCATGAGACTGGGCCTCGCTGCCCTCGCGGGAGGGGCCGTGGGCCTCGAACGCGAGATGCGCCGCCAATCCGCAGGCCTCAGGACCCACATCATCATCTGCCTCGGCGCCACCCTCCTCACCCTGCTCTCGATCTGGATGGCCCAGACCCTCGGTAACGGGCTTTCGGACCCGACGAGGATAGCCGCCCAGATCGTCTCGGGCATCGGTTTCCTCGGCGCTGGCGCCATCATGAAGATCGGGAACAACACGAAGGGCCTCACGACGGCCGCCTCGATCTGGGGAGTGGCCGCCCTGGGCATGGCCATCGGTGCGGGCATGTGGCTGCCTGCCCTGGTCGCCATGGCCCTCATCCTCGTGGCCCTGACCCTCCTCGAGCCCGTGGAGAGGCGCTTCTTCCCGGCCGAGAGGATCAAGCTCCTCGAGATCTGGTATGACGAAAGTTCCGCGGATCGCGCGAAGATCGACGAGGTGCTGAAGAAGCACCGTATCAGCCTTCAGTCGATCGACGCTTTCCAGTCTGTCATCAAGAAACAGACCAGGATCAACATCCTGGCCCGCGTGCCCGTGAACGTCGACATCGAAAAGCTTTTCAAGGCCCTGAGATCGACGGGCAAGGTGCTCAAGATCCAGATGAAGGAAAACTACTAGCTCGCGGCCCTGGCGCGGCAGGCATTACCGCAGGCCCGGCCGAAAGGCGGCTCGCGTGCCGGCGCCCGGCTCGCGGCTCAGGCCTGGGGCAGGCAGCCGTTTTCCTCGCAGGCGGACTTCAGCTTGAGGTACTCCGTGTTGAGGCGGGCTGTCCTTGCGTTGAGGCGCGCGAGTCGCTGCGCCAGGAGCCTTGCGAGGAAGATGCCGTAGTGCGGGTTCTCCTTGATGAGGTTCACGAAGTCCTGCTTGGAGATCTTTATGAGGACAGCAGGCCCCTTGGCGACCACCGTGGCGGAGCGTCGGTTCGAAAGCAGGAAGGACATCTCGCCCATGAAGAGGTCGTCGGGCGTGAGCGACGATACGAGTTTGCCCTTGGCATAGACGTAGAGGCAGCCCGAGACGATGTAGTAGAGGACGTCCGTCTCTTCGCCCTCGTTGCAGATGACCGTGCCGTCCGTGAAGCGCAGCTCCTCGGACTGGGCGAAGATCTTGGGGATGGTATTGGACTCGCCCTTGCGGTGGACAACCTCGAAGCTGACCTCATTGCCCTTCTCGTTGTAGGTCAAGTCGCGGACATAGAGGTTGACCATCTTCATGCCCATGCCGTGGAGCCTGGGTTCGGTCGGCCCCGAGGCAAGGCGTTTGCGCCAGTCAAAGCCGTCACCCTCGTCCCTGATGGTGAAGCGCGATTTCTCCGGCGTGATGGTGTACGATAGGTTGACCTTCCTCGCCATCACGGCAGGATCCTTGTTCTTCTCCCGGATGAGGTCCATGATGTCGCCCGATTTCTCGAGCCAGGCCGTCTTCTCGTCGTAGCTTATCTTGCAGTTGCCGTGCTCTATCGAGTTGATGAGGAGCTCCATGAGGGCCACGTGGAGCTTTTCCCTTTCATCCTTGCCTATGAGGTTGGCATTGTAGAGGTAATTCGTGATGAGGTTCGTGTAGGCGGTGATGTCCAGTGGGTCGTTGTCCATCACGAGGGAACCGGAAATGTTCTTGAGGAGATGGAGCTGGATGCCGCGCTGGAAGAGGATCTGCTTGTTCTGCCTGACGATCTTGAGGAGGCGCGGGAAGGCCTGGGAAAATTCTCCAAGGCGCAACACGGCGATGATGTTGACGTCTCGGAGCTTCTCGAGGAGTTCCTTGTCGTCCGGCGCGTTGTGGATGGCGATGATACCGCCATAGTGGAGCCAGGGGTCGTCCTTGATCTCCTGGAGGACCTTGAAAGCGTCTCCCTGCTTGTCGCAGAACGAGAAGATCTTCATCTCCGGGAGCTCGTATTTGAGGAATTCGACCACTTCCTCGGGGTTATCGAAAAAGGTGGGAGTGAACTCACCCTTGAACTTCGCACATTCCTGGCTGATGATCTTCCGCAATTTCTCATCACCCGAAACGACGGGAATCTTGCGCATCCTGGCTCCTGACAGCCACCCGGCTACCGCCCGCGGCCCAACTTTTTTTACGGTTCTAACTTCTTATTCTAGCAGTTATTCGGCTGAAAAGGGACTCCGATTGACTTTTTTCCTGCTACATGTATGATAGGGTGTCTCCAATCCGGGGCCCTTAGCTCAGTTGGTTAGAGCTGCGGACTCATAATCCGTCGGTCGCTGGTTCAAGTCCAGCAGGGCCCACAACAAACCAGGTGACAGTCCAGCAACACTCAGCCTCAGCCATTATTACCGGTGGCCCTGCTGGATGCGGTCGCCGCCTCTGGCGGCGCTATAATAAACTTCCTATCCGCAAACCGCAGGTACTTGAACCGTAGCGCGCGATCGCCGGACGCCCGATCATCTGAGGGCGTCTGGCGACCAGCGATCAGGACGATCGCTGGAGCGCGCGGAGGCGGGCCGGAGGGCGAGGACACGATGCCGCCGGGCGCGATAGCGCCCACTACAATCCATTCCACTCGGCAAACGGCGCGAAGCGACGTATGTCCGAAGCCCGGAGGCCAAGTCCAGCAGGGCCCACAACAAACCAGACAACAGCTTTATCAAGTATGGCTACCGCGGACAAATTCAGCGGCCCTGCTGGATGCGGTCGCCGCTTCTAGCGGCGACTATAATAAATTTCCTTACCGCACGCCGAAGGCATGCGGTCGCCGCTTCTAGCGGCGCTTCAATAAACTTCCTATACGCAAACCGCAGGTACTTGAAGCAGGACGCGCGCCACCAGCGCATGGAGCCGGCCCATGCCGTCCGAGCGCATCAAGCCGGTTTCTTTCCAGTACCGAGCCTGTCCATGGCTCTTTCGGATGGCCGGGATATCAGGCTTCACCTTTCACCGGTCCGCTGGCCGGGAAATAGCGCGACTCGAAAACGCCGTCCAGGATGCACCGAAGGGTAAGGACGTTGCCGTCTACGACGGCCTCGATGGACCGGGCAGCGAAGAACATGCTGCAGTTGATTTCGCTTGCGGCCCGCCTCGCCGATTGCGGGGTCTCGAATTGCAGCGTCGCGTATCCAACCGGATCCTGGATCTCGAAACGATAGCAATCGCCGAGGCTCATCGCCGCGCATTTCGTCCGTAGCTGCGGGGGGCGATACTCCGTGATCGAACCGTCGGTATTCCACTTCCAGTACTTGCCCCCGACTCCATCGATGATCTCTTCGCTCTTGATATACCGGGCTCCCCATTGGAAGTCGATCCCATCGTCTTCGATGGCGTTGCCGCGAATTCTCCATGCGCGCCGTCTTCCCATGATTGCCTCCTGATCTGCCTGGCTTCGAGGTGCGGTTCCGCCAGGAATCATGCGCATCGCGCTTTCCGCTGCTGCTCCCGCCCGGATCCCGGAACGTCTTCATTCTTTCCTCACCGTATAACCATAACGTTCAATGGTGACAGCGATTGACACTCGCGGGAAATCGTTGTCGCGTCCAGGCAAATACCGGATGGTGTCAGTTTTTGTCGCCCTTTCGCACGATACTGCAAGCGTGACGACGACCGGCAGGTACGAGGTGGATGACGTCCATGGATGCGTCATCGTCGGAGCGGACTTCGCGGGACCTTGATCGGTCTGGCGGGTGGATATTCCGATCAACAACGCGAAACCGACCATCACCTGTCAGGCTCGAGATGCCTGAGACGCTGGCGAAGGAATCTCCAATCCTTGTCCCGCTCTCCGAAGCGGGTCTCCAGGTAATCATATTCAGCGGCGACACCCGAAACGGAATTGCATGCAACAATGCGGATGGGCTTTTCTGCGTCCAGATCGATACTGGGATTCGGTTCGCTCGTTTTTCGAATCCTTTCGGGAACTCGTCCCACGCCCATCCATCAAGCTCTCGCGCCGGGTCTTTGTGGCTCATCCCGAGCTGCTTGACGAAGAACGGAAGTCCGCGCGCACTGGCCTCGTCCCGGATATCCACGGCACACCGGGTTTCGAGGGCGATGACGCGCGTGCCCCTGATGCGGGACAGATGGGGGAGCCGCTCATCGGCCCTAGCCTGGTCCTCGGCGGACACGACCGCGGCCAGATATGGCGGGATACCCTCCGGGTAGCGACGCTCGAGGACCTCAGTCATGCGGCCCGCGCGTTTGGTCCCGAGGACATATCGGGCCGTTACCCGGGTTCTTCTTCGCCATGCCACCATCCATCGCAGACCGGCTTCGCGTCCGCATGATGGACGAAATATCGATTGTGGGTGACAGCAATTGTCACCCAGCGATGCTAAATTCTCCTCCATGGGCGATGGGCTCCTGCAGGGGGGCCTGAAGATGCCGTTCCCGGAGGGCGAAAACCTATTGGTCGGGCGCGGCTGGCCCAGAGAAAAGGAGGCCGTATGCGTACAAAGCTCGTATCTGGCGGCGGCGCCGCTAGTACCAATTTTGGCGAGCGGGTCAATCTCGCGCTCGAGGAACTGGGGGCAGCGAGGATAATCGATATCAAGTTTTCCTTTGCCGCATATCCCGACAGGCTGACGACGAATCCCTGCCGGCAGTACGCGGCCTTGATCCTTTACGAACCTGGCGATGCGTCCTCCTAGGTGTCATCATCTGTCACCCTGTCGGGATACTGTCATTCCAGAGAAGGGGGAATGACAGAGCCGCGCATTTCGCCGGGACAGGTTTTGCATCCTTGCTCTGGGACGAGGTAAAGCGAAGCCTGCGCAGCAAGGACGGGTTCGCCCCATTTCATACAGCGCAGATCAAGGAGGATACGTATGGCAATTCTGACGGAACGAAAGCAGGTCGGCCCCCTGACGCTCACGGCCCTCACTGATCTCCTGGTCGAAATCGCCAATGCTCCGAATCGGGAGCCCGAGTTCGTCGCCGATATCCGACGAAAGCTGAAGGACGAGCAGGAAGCGGCGAGAAGGCGCGCCATCAAGGCTGCCTTTGGCGATCTTGGCGGGAAGGGGCCGATCGGCTGGAACGAAGGCGTGCTTCTCGAGCCCCCGATGGAAGATGTCCAATTTGCGCTCGGTCCCGATGGTTCTCCGGATTCCCTGGCGTGCTATCTTCCCTGGCATGGCCGTGATTGCAGGAATGGCATCTACTTCATTCGAAGGACGCTGATCGAAACGACGAAGCGGAACAGGAACATCTCGTTGCCGCAATTCTTCCGCTCCATCGCGGTGCATGAGCTTTTCCATTATCACACCGAGCGTCTTGTCGGCGACGATACGGCCTACTCGGGGCACGCATGCTCTCCATACTGCAGAATCGAGGAAGCCGGCGCCAATTTCGTCGCACATCGCTATGCGGAGGCGGATCCGTCCTCGCTCGCCACCTTCGAGCCCATACTCTTCCGCAAGCGGGAGGATGGCGGCCTTCGAGGCTATGGAGAATACCATCACCTCGACGAGAGAATCGTTTCCTCGATCGGCCATCTGAAAAGGGGCTCGATCGGGACCTCATGCATCGAACCAGCGGGCTTCAATTCCAGGATGGCCGAATTCCTGACAAATCCCGGCACCCTCGACGCAAATGGCGAGGCTTCCTGGGCTGCGATCCTCGATGCAGCCGATTCGGGTGGCATCGCCTTCTATTATGACATGTTCAACTAATGGCGCCCAAGGCGCCGTCGTCGGGCGATTTCGATGATTACGGACATCGCGCCTCTCCGAGTCGCTAATTCTCCTCCGGACAAGTGCGGCGCATCAGATATGCGCTACACTTGAGTTCCGGAGGACCGATGCGCCGGAGACTTTTCTACGCCCTGTTTTTCGCGAGCCCCGCCCTTGCCATTGCGATCTATGCGATACGCCTGCGGAGCTTCGCCAACGTGTACTTCCTCTCCGTCGCTCTTGGCCTTGCAGCCTACACCTATCTCTGCAACCAGTTCATCCTGGCCGCACGCCCGCGCTTCCTCGCGGAGGGCGGGGGGGCCAAGCGGCTGCAGATACTTCATGTGTCCATGCCCTGCCTCATCCTCGTCCTGGCCGCCCTGCACCGGGTGCTCAAGCTGGGGTTGCGCCTGCAGTCGGTCTCAGACGGGCAACCGATGCCCTCGGGCTTCCTCGCTTCCCTTCTTGACGCGTTGAAGCACGGCCTTGGTTTCAAGGAAGGCACCGTGATGGTCAACCTCGGCGCCGCCGCCTGGTGGCTCCTCCTGGTTTTCTCGGTCCTGGCTGCCATTCTCTTCTCGAAGACCTTCTTCCTCCGCTTTTCCGTCGTGAGGAAGATCAGGGAATTGGCGGTGTCGCATGGGCTCGGCGAGGAAAAGGCGAGGCGGGGCCATGCCACGATAGCCCTTGCGGCGCTGGCATCCCTGGTCCACATGCTCCTAGCCTCGAGCAGCGCCCTCTCGTCGAATGGCGTCGGAGCCGGCTGGCTCCTCGCCTACCTGGTCGGCTGCGCGGCTTTCTACGCGATCACGACCTTACGGCACCTGTGGAAGGCCGGGCGGGCCAGAGCCGCCGGCCGCAGTCAGCCGGGGACTGCCGGGCCCGCACGTGGAACCCGGCGCCCCTAGGCGCCCAGCCTGATCATTCCTCGACGGCCGGTCGCCTTTCGTCGGCTTCAGGCTGGCGCGACACGAGGATCTTGTCTATCCGGTTGCCGTCCATGTCGATGACCTCGATCCGCAGGCCGTCCTTGGCGCAGATGTCTCCCGCTTTCGGAATCGAGCCCATGCAGTCCAGGACAAGGCCCGCGACGGTCTCGTAGTCGCCCTGTCCGAGGGTTTCGGACAGGCCGAGCGCTGCAAGGAATTCGTCGACAGGCAGGGCGCCGTCCACGAGCCATGAGCCATCCTCGCGCTGCACCATCGATGGCTCTTCCGCGTCGCCCGGAAGGGAAAGCTCCCCGACGACTGCCTCGAGGAGGTCCGAAAGGGCAACGAGGCCCGAGACTCCGCCGTACTCGTCGACGATGAGGGCGCTCTGGACCTCGCCGTCCTTGATGGCGGTGATGGCCTTGAGGGCGGTCAGTCCCTCCGGTACGAAGACGGGTTTTTTCGAGAAGGCAGCCGGACCCTCGGCCCGGCCGACGGCGAAGGCGGCCAGCGCATCCTTGACCGGTATCATGCCCACGACCCTGTCGAGGTCGCCATCGGCGAGGGGCAGGTAACCGTAGGAGGAGTGTCCGATGACGAGTTCCTTGAAATCGGCGGGGCTGGCGTCGACCGGCACGAAGACCACGTCGGGGCGGGGCGTCATGAGGGACGTTACGCGCTTGTCGCCGAGAGCGAGGACTCCCTCGAACATCTCGCGCTCGCGATCGTCAAAGACGCCCGCTTCAGTTCCCTGCGCGATGAGGACCTTCACCTCCTCTTCGGTGACGGGCATCGCGTCCTCTTCCTTCACGTTGAAAAGGGAGACGATGCCCTCCGTCGTGCCGGAAAGGAGACGGACGAGGGGCGAGAAGAGGACGGCGATGGCGTTGATGGGTCTGACCACGGCTGCAGCAATCGACTCGGGCTTGGAAAGGGCGATGCCCTTGGGCACGAGCTCTCCCAGCACGACGGAGATGAAGGCCGTGACGAGGACGACGATGGCCAGCGACAGCGGCGCTGCGGCGCGGGCCAGGAAGGGCACGCCCTGCAGGGTCTTGGTGAGGGATTCCGCGACGGTCGCGCCGCCAAGGGCTCCGGTCAGGGTCCCGATGAGGGTGATGGCCACCTGTATCGTCGAGAGGAAACGGGAAGGCGATTCTGCTGTCTCGAGTGCCTGTTTGTAGTTCTTCCTGCCGTTGTCGGCCTCGTGCTTGAGCCTCGCCTTGCGCGAGGAGACGACGGCCATCTCCGACATCGAGAAGAATCCATTGATCAGGATCAGGACGAGGAGGACGAGGAGTTCAACGGCCATGTCGGCCTCCCCGTCCCTGCTGGAAAGCGCGCCTCAGAGCGCGCCGACTAGGGTGGATCTCGGATGGGGGCTGCGAATCCTGCGAATCGGTACTTGATGTGTCCATGATTGTCTATGTATTAGCATGGCTTTGGCCGCTCCGTCAAAGGGCGGAGGGCCGAGCCTGCGGCCTGGAGCTGGCGGATGATCTCCGCGTCGTCCATGGCGGCCAGCCCGCTCGAGGCAAGGCAGGCGAGGCCGTGGGCGAAGATCAGCGCCCTCGTCGCGGAATCGTGGCAGTGGCCCGAGGCGACAAGGCGTTTCATGATGTCCTCGAGAGGCCCCGGGACCGCCGCAGGCAGCTCCGGGTCGGCTCCCAGGTCAATGGCGAAGGAGGCCTCGGCAGAGAGGCAGTCCAGGACGAAGCGGAAGAGCCGCGGCTCGTCGCGGGCAAAGACGACATAGCCGGTCGCGATGTCCAGGGCTTCCTTGCCGGTGAAGGGATGGCGGATCGAGGCTTCGAAGAGCCGTCTCGCGGACTCAAGGCACTCGGCCTTGAGCCTTTCCATGGAACCCATGAGGGTATAGATAGGCGTGGTCGAGGTCCCGAGCCTCGACGCAATGCCTCGTGCGGATACGTTTTCCCAGCCGCCATCCCTGACAAGGACAAGGGCCGTATCGATTATGGTTGCGATGCTGATGACAGGCCTGTCGGACATGGAAACAGTCTCCTGATTGCGCCAAGTATAGCGGCGACAGGTGAGTCCGCGAAAGCTCGTTTACGAACCCGTATCAGGGGCGCTATCCTCGTCGCCATGGAACGATGCAGCTGGTGCGGCGACGATCCCCTCTATGTCGCCTATCACGATGACGAATGGGGATTCCCGGTCCACGACGAGGGGCGGCACTTCGAGTTCCTCCTCCTCGAGACGCAGCAGGCGGGCCTCTCCTGGATCACGATACTCAGGAAGCGCGAGGCCTACCGCAGGGCTTTCGCCGGCTTCGATCCTGCCAAGGTAGCGCGTTTCACCGAGGCCCGCGTCGAGAAGCTCCTCCTCGACCCCGGCATCGTGAGGAACCGGCGCAAGGTCGAGGCGGCTATCCAAAACGCCCGTGCCTTCCTCGAGGTCGAGGAGGAGTTCGGCAGCTTCGACGACTATATCTGGGGTTTTGTCGATGGCAGGCCCGTCGTGAACCACCGGCGCCGTCTTTCCGATATCCCCGTTACCACGCCGCTTTCCGACAAGCTCAGCGCCGACCTCAAAAAGCGTGGCTTCGCCTTCATCGGTTCGACCACCGTCTACGCCCACCTCCAGGCGATCGGTGTCGTCAACGACCACCTCGTGTCCTGCTTCCGCTGGGAAGCCTGCCAAGGTAGTGTCACGAAGCTTTGATCCGCTACCCCGCGGTAAATATCTTCGATTTGCCTTCTTGTAGCTTTCGATAGTAATATATGATTAGCTATATACAAGGAGGACAACATGATCTCCAGCAAGCTTGAAGCCAGGATCAACGAGCAGATAAACAGGGAAATGTACTCGGCCTATCTCTACATGGGCATGTCGGCCTACATGGCGGGCAAGGGCTACAAGGGAGCCGCTTCCTGGCTCATGGTCCAGTACCACGAGGAGATGTTTCACGCCATGAAGCTCTACTCCCACCTGCAGGATCGCGGCGCGAAGGTGGAACTCAAACCGATAGCCGCCCCCGCATTGAAGGAGCCCGCCTTCAGGGAGCTCTTCGTCCAGGTCCTCGAGCATGAGAAGGCCGTCACCGCCAGCATACGCGAGCTCCTCGAACTGGCCATCGCAGAGAAGGACTATGCCGCGGAGAACCTGATCCGCTGGTATGCCGACGAGCAGGTCGAGGAGGAACGGAACGTCGAGGAGATCCTCCAGGAGATAGACCTCATGGGCAACTCGGCCCAGGGCCTCTTCCTCCTCAACGTCGAGCTCGGGAAGCGCGGCCTCTCGGTGCCGAGCGACTTCACGAAGCTCGGAGCCTGACCCCGCTAGCCGGCCAGCCCGCGCCGACGGTTCGGCGAACTTCCCGACGCCTTGCGCCGCCCCTTCCGGGCGGCGCTTTTTGTGGCTATCCTCCTTTCTGCGGGAGGAAGGCATGGAGCAGCGCAGGCTCAGGGTCGCGGTCATCTTCGGGGGAAGGTCGGCGGAGCACGAGGTCTCCCTCCAGTCGGCGCGCAACGTCGTGGCGGCCCTCGATCCCGCCAAATACGAGGCCGTCCTCATCGGCATAGACCGCGAGGGCCGCTGGTTCCTCAACGAGAATTCCCTCTCCCTCCTAAACGCCGAGGATCCCCGCCTCATAGCCCTGGGCTCGGGAGATCGGCGAGTTGCCCTGACACCCGATGGCGATGACGGAGTCCTCGTCGAGCGGGATCCCGTGGCGGGCCGAGCCGCGGCTGCCGGGCTTGCGCCGGCGGGCGCAACGGCCGGCCTCGGCCGCGTCGACGTCCTCTTCCCGGTCCTCCATGGTCCCTATGGCGAGGACGGCTCGGTCCAGGGTCTCGCCCGCCTCGCGAACCTGCCCTGCGTGGGCGCGGACATCCTCGGCTCGGCCGTGGGCATGGACAAGGACGTCATGAAGCGCCTCCTCCGCGACGCGGGTCTCGCCATCGCGCCCTTCCGGGCCTTCTCCTCGGAGCGCGAAGCCATTGCGGCATACGATTCCGTCATCGCGGAGCTCGGCGCCGACCTCTTCATCAAGCCCGCCAACCTCGGTTCCTCCGTCGGCATCAGCCATGTCCGCGGACGCCCCTCCTACGAAGCCGGCGTCATGGCTGCTTTCCGCTATGACACCAAGATCATCGTCGAGGCGAAGATCACAGGGCGGGAGCTCGAGGTTGCCGTCCTTGGCAACGACGAGCCCGAGGCCTCGATCCCCGGCGAGATCATCCCCGCCGAGGACTTCTACTCCTACGAGGCGAAGTACCTCGATGAGCACGGCGCTGCCCTCGCCATTCCGGCCCGCGTCAACGAGGCCGAGTCGAGCCTCCTCCGCAAGACGGCGATCGCGGCCTACAAGGCCCTCTGCGCCCGCGGCATGGCCCGCGTGGACTTCTTCCTCGAGCCCTCGGGCCGCGTCGTCGTGAACGAGATCAACACGATACCGGGCTTCACCAGGATCAGCATGTACCCGAAGCTCTGGGAGGCGAGCGGTCTCGCCTGTCCCGCCCTCGTCGACAGGCTCATCGAACTCGCCATCGAGGACTACGGGAAGCGTTCCGCCCTGAAAAGCAGGCCCGAGTTCCGCACGGCCGATACCATCGAATTCCGCGAGGTCGAGGGCAGCGATGAGAAAGAGCGGATCTGCAGGGCTGTCCTTGCCGACCTTCCCCTCTGGTTCGGCATCCCCGAGTCGAACGAGGAGTATGCCCTCGGCGTGCGGGGCTACGAGTTCACGGGCATCTTCGAGGGGGACGAGGCGATAGGCTTCGCCTCGGTCAGGCGGAACAACGACTACACCGCCGAGATCTACGTGATGGGCATCAAGGCGCGCCGCCATGGCCAGGGCCTCGGGACCAGGATGGTCGAGCGTATCTCGGCGGGCCTGCGCGCCGAGGGGCTTGAGTATCTCGAGGTCAAGACTCTCGACGCATCACGTGAATCGGAGGAATACCGCAGGACGAGGCTCTTCTACGAGAGCGTCGGCTTCAGGCCCTTCGAAACGATGAAAGAACTCTGGGGCGAGGCCAATCCTTGCCTTATAATGGTCAGGAAACTATAGCGGCGCCAGGATTCGCGCCGGCAGGACCGGCGCCGAGGCCCGGTGAGCATGTTACAAGGGGAAGGAAAGATGATCACGCCGAGAATCGCCCAGGACTTCATGGACAAGTACCTCTGGATCCTCGTACTCGTCCTGGCCGTCGTCATTTTCTGGAAGGAGATCCTTCGCGGTCTCAGGCGCTTCGTGGAGCGCGTCCGTACCAAGGGGTTCAGGCAGGCGCTGAAGCGGGAGCGTAAGCCCCTCGACATGGCAGGCACGAAGGAGGGAAAGAATGACGCTGACAAGATCGAGGGATGACAAGGTCATAGCGGGCGTCTGCGGCGGCATCGCGAGGCGCCTCGGCGTGAGGTCGCGCAACGTGCGGATAGTCTTCGTCCTCCTCGTCCTCGCCGCGGGCCTCAGCGCCTGGACCTACCTCATCGCGTGGCTCCTCATGCCCGAGGACGCCTTTTAGGTCGTCGGGCGGCGGATCGAGGCCGCTTTCGATGGGCTTTACGTTTTCCACGGATATCGGTGATGGGCTCGAGGAAGTCCTCGCGCTCTATGCGGACGCAGGCTGGGCCGAGTACCTCAAGGACGTGGACGGGCTCAAGGCCGGCATCGCGGCCTCCCTGCTCAACGTTGTCGCGCGCGAGGACGGCCACGTGGCCGGCTATGCGCGCGTCGTGGGAGACGGCGCGACCATCATTGTCGTCCAGGACCTCCTTGTGCGCCGGGACTGCCAGGGGCGCGGCCTTGCCCGGCGCCTCGTCGACCTCGTCCTCGGGCGATACCCCAGGGTGCGCCAGCGCATCCTTCTCTGCGACGCCGGGCTCGAAACCTTCTACGAAAAGCTCGGCTTCCGGAATAGCTGCGACTTAGGCTGCATCCTCATGATGAAGGAGTGACCATGCTGCTCGTGAGTGCCTGCCTCGCCGGCATCCCCTGCCGCTGGGACGGCGCGGAAAAGGGCGAAGACGCGATCATCGAGCTCGTGCGGCGGGGCGAGGCCATCCTCGTCTGTCCCGAGCAGCTCGGCGGCCTCACCACGCCGAGGAGTCCATCCGAGCTGAAGGAAGATCGCGTCGTCTCGAAGGAAGGCCGGGATGTCACGGCTGAATTCCGGCGCGGCGCCGAAATCACCCTCGCCATAGCCAGGCGCTATGGCTGTACCGAGGCCATCCTCAAGGCGCGTTCGCCCTCCTGCGGCTCAGGCCTCGTCTACGACGGCAGCTTCTCGGGGAGGCTCGTTTCCGGGGACGGCGTGACCGCCGGCCTCCTCAAGGCCAACGGCATCAGGGTCTGGACCGAGGAGGAATACCTGGCGAAGCATTCGGTCGGTGGACGGTCATCCGCTGCGCCCGGAGCCGCAGGCCTCGAGGTCTTCGTCGAGACCGAGGCGGGAAGCGATGTGCGAAACAGGTATGACGAGTCGACCTTCGCCCTCGCGGAAAGCTTCACGGTGGCCATGCCCTATCCCCATGCCTATGGCTTCCTCGTGGGCACGGGCGGCCCGGGGTTGGATGCCCTCGACTGCTACCTTGTCACGCGGACGAAGGCGACGGCGGGCGAGCGCCTGCCTTGCAGGATCGTGGGCGTCCTCGAGTTCTTCGAGAATGGCGAAAGGGACTACAAATTCATAGCGACGCGCAGGACCGAGAATTTGCCGGTTGGCGCCTCGCTCCACGACGAACTCGTGGCCTTCCTCCGCGTGGTCTTCTCGCGCTTCGAGGAGGTCGAGATCAACTTCGGCGAGCTTCTCGGCCGCGAGGCGGCCGAGGCCCTCGTCACCGAAAGGCTCAGGCTGCTGGGAAAGGCGCCCGGTCTTGGCGCAGCGTCGGCCGATAGCGCGCCAGCCGAGGCCTGCGGGAGTCCTGGCTCATGAGGCTCTGGAGCCTCTCCGCCGCCTGCCTCGATCCGAAGGGTCTCGTGGCTGCCTGGCGGGAAGCCCTCCTCGCGCAGAAGGTCCTCGAGGGCGGGACCAAGGGTTACCGCAGCCATCCCCAGCTCGAACGCTTCCGCGCCGGTCCCGACGGGCAGAGGCTCCTCGCCCTCTTCCTTGCCGAGCTCGAGGCCGAGGCCCGGCGCAGGGGCTACGCCTTCGACCGGGAGAAGATCCACGGACTCGTGGCCGGAGGCCGGAAGCCTGGGCGCATCAGGGTCACCGAGGGGCAGCTCCGCTACGAGTACGAGCTCCTCACGGCCAAGCTCGAGGCGCGCGACCAGGCATGGCTTTCCAGGTTGCCACCCTATGCCGAAGTTGGCGCTGCGGCCGTCTTCGAAGTAGTCCCGGGGCCCATCGAGGTCTGGGAGAGGCCGAGGCCCGACATCCTCGAGCGGCTCGCCGCCAAGCATTGACCCTTCCGGCCCGTTCGGGCACTCTCTTGGCCATGGCCCTCAAGTCCACCATCTACAAGGCCGAGCTCAACCTCGTCGACCTCGACCGCAACTACTACGCGACCCACGCCCTGACCCTCGCGCGCCATCCCTCGGAGTCGGAGGAGCGCATGATGATCGGCCTCGTGGCCTTCGCCCTCGACGCGGGCGAACGCCTCGAGTTCTCGCGGGGCCTCGGCGAGACCGAGGAGCCCGACCTCTGGCAGCGCGATCTCACGGGCGAGCTCGAGCTCTGGATCGAGCTCGGCCACCCCGACGAGAGGCGCCTCGCCAAGGCCTGCGGCATCTCGCGCCGCGTCCTCGTCTATACGCACTCCGCCTCGCCCGAGCTCTGGTGGGAGCCCATAGCCGACCGCCTGGCCAAGTGGAAGAACCTCGAGGTGCGCCGCCTTGACCCGGTCGAAACCGCTGACCTCAAGGCCCTCGTCACGCGCTCGATGAGCCTCACCGCCACCATCCAGGAGGGCGAGGTCTGGCTTCGCGACGAGGAGGGCCGCGAGGTCCACCTCGGGGTCGGGACCATCAAATGACCTTCGCGCGCGACGGCCGGACCTGATATGTCCCGTTGAAAAAGGCGGACGTTTTCGTAGACTTTATAGCCATACAAACATTGCCGGGACAACTCGCGGAGAACTCATGGAGAGGACCATGAAAAAAACGATGTGGTTGTCGGTGTCTGTCCTTGTCTTCCTTGCTGTCCTTCCCGCTTTCATCAGTGCCCAGACCAGCTACGCTCTCGTTGCCACGTTTGCGGCGCCCAAGCCCGTAACGGCGGCCTACTTCGGGAACGCGGTGCGCATCGGGACCGACCGGGTTGCGGTGGTCGCGCCCATGGACAAGGTGGGGGAGACGGCGCAGGCCGGAGCTGCCTACGTGTTCGACCTTTCGGGAAAGCTTCTTCTATCCTTGGCTTCTCCCTCCCCGAAGCAGAAGGCCGGCTTTGGCGGGGATCAATGGACCAGCAATCCCCTCGCCATAGACGGAGACCTGGTCGTGGTCGGGGAGGCCCTCGCTGCAGGCGGCGGACGCGCCTATGCCTTTGACCGCGCGGGTTCCTGCAAGGCCATCTCCTGCACCGGCATATCGCCGGGCAGGCAGTTCGGCAGCGCAGCGGCCTTGGACGAAGGCAATATCGTCGTGGCCGCCTACAATTTCGGCGCCTGGCTCTTCGACCACAGCGGCAAGCAGCTGCTGGCCTTCGTTCCCCAGGGCGTACAGCTTTCCCGGAGCTATGGGATGGCGGTAGCCATCAGGAAGGACCTGGTCGTCGTCACCCAGGACCACGCGGTGGCAGGCGGCATACCGGAGGCGGGCCGGGCCTTTCTCTTCAGCAGGAAGGGCGAGACCATCGCGACCATCCAGGCTCCGGACCCGGTAAAAGGCGCCGGCTACGGAGTCACGGCTGCCACCGACGGCAACGTAGTCGCGATTGGAGCACCGAGCGCGGGGGGAGACAGCGGGACAGGGAAGGTCTACCTCTATTCCGCGACCGGCAAGTACCTGAAGACCATCCTTCCGCCCGATGCCGCCTCGGGCGCTGGCTTCGGGATCGCCGTCGCCATGGACTCGGGCAGGATCATCGTCGGGGCTTCGGGTGCTACCTACAAAGGGCTGAAGGGCGCGGGAAGGGTCTTCATCTACGATTCGGCGGGGAATCTCCTTTCCAGCCTCGCGGCCCCCAAGCCCGCCGAGTACGCGGCCTTCGGGAGTTCGGTGGATATCAAGGGAGACCTTGTCCTCATCGGGGCCAGCTCGGAGGTTGTCTCGGAAGTGCCAGACGCGGGCAGGGCCTACCTGTTCAGGGCCAAGCGATAGACCGGGGCGACGCCGGCCGCCTTCGATTCGGCGGTCGGCGCCGCGCCAGGCAACCGCGTGGGGCGCCAGCCTTGGCCTCAGTCCTGCTCCACGAGCTCCATGTACAGCGTGTTGGGATGGAAGCCCAGTCGCCTGTAAATCCCGACCGTCTCGACGTTGTCGGCGAGGACGGCCACGCCGATGGTCCTGCAGCCGCGCGCCTTCATCCAGTCGATGTGGCGGTTTATGAGGGCCTTGCCGTAGCCCTTGCCGCGGGCCGCCGCCTCGACATGGAGGGTCTCGAGCTCGCCCTTGTCGCCGTCTATCCGCGAGAGGCAGTAGCCGACTGCCCTCCCATCCTCCTCGGCGATGCTGATCCTGAGATCTTCTTCGGGGCAGCCGGTGAGCGAGGCCATCCTGTCTTCGAAGCGCTTGCCCCGATATTTATCCTTGAAGCAGGGCGTGATCTCCTCGTGGTGGCGGCGGTTGAGCTCCCAGAGCCCGGCGATGCGCGAGATCTCCGCCCGAGGGATGTCGATGATGCGCGGGGAGCCGACCTTGCCCGGGCCCCCCTCGTTGTGCTGCCCTTCCATGACTCCTCCCGTCTCAGGCCTTCCGCTTTCCCGCGCCGCGTTTCGTTGCCGCCTTCGCGGCGTTCTCCGCAAGCCTGAACCTGATCATGTCCTTGATGAGCTCGTAGGGTGGTTCCTCGTCCAGGGGGAACTGGACCGAGCCCTTGGCGGTCTTGTAGGACGCGAGCCTTTCTTGGAAGGCATCCATGGCAGCAGGCAGGGGATAGAAGCCGATGTGGGCCTTGAAGGCGGCGAAGAAGGCAAGGTCGCCGTCCTGCGAGAAGGCGGGCATGCGGTAGGCGATGCGCTCCTTGGCTTCCGGGGCGACCTCGCGGATGGCTGCGCGTATCCTCTCGAGCTTGGCCCTCACCTCGGGCGGGAAACCTGCGATGTACTCGTCGATCGTGGTCGGCTGGTTTGTCGTCTTTTCCATGGTGCCTCCCTTCCCAAGTATAGGCTAGCGGCCGGGCCTGCTAAAGCTCGACAAGATCCTTGGTGCTCGTCGTGAAATCCACATAGCCATCCTTCGTCACGAGGATCTGGTCCTCGATGCGCACCCCGCCCCAGTCCGGGATGTAGATGCCGGGCTCCACCGTCATGACCATGTCCTCCATGAGGATGTCGTCCGAGCGGGGACTCAGGAAGGGAACTTCATGGACGAAGAGGCCGATGCCGTGCCCGATGCCGCTGTAGTGCTTGCCGAAGTACTTCGTTCCCTCGATGGGCTTCGTCGAGGCCGCGAAGACTTCCTTCGAGGTGGCGCCGGCCTTGATGGCGGCGAGGGTGGCCTCCACCATCGCGCATTCGTAGTCGTAGACTTCGCGCTGTTCCTCGCTCGCCCTGCCCACGACCACGGTCCTTGTCATGTCAGCGAGATAGCCCTGGTACTGGCCGCCGAAGTCGACGAGGACGAAATCGCCCTTCGCGATCCTGCGGTCGGAGGGAATGCCGTGGAGGAGGGAGGTCCGCGGTCCCGAGATGAGGATGCCTCCGTAGGGCTTGGTGTCCGAGCCCTCCTCGACGAGGTGGAGGGCGAGGAGGGCTGCGAGCTCCTTCTCGGTCCTGCCGGGGCGGATGTCGTCGAGGAGTCGGGCGAGGGCCCGGTCGGCGATGCCACAGGAGATGCGGAGCTTCTCGATCTCGTCGGGCCGCTTGATCTTGCGGTACTCCTCGATGACGCCGAGCGACGGGACGAGGCGGATGCTTTCGCCGAAGGCCTCGGCCATGATGGCATGGGCCCTGAAGGTCATGTAGTCGGCTTCGAAGGCGACCGAGGAGAGGCCCGCCTTCTTCGCATAGGAGGCGAGGGCGGCGGGGAGGCTCGCGGCCTCGTCGCGCCAGTTAAGGATCTCGAGACCCGGGCATTCCTGGGTAGCCTGTTCCGTATAACGCGGATCGGTGACGAAGAGGCAGCGGTCCCTGAGGACGAGGAGGACGGAATCCTCGCCGGTGTAGCCCGAGAGGTAGCGGACGTTCTCGGGGCGCTGGACCACGAAGCCGCCAAGGCCCTCGGCCTCGAGATGCGCCGCCAGGCGTTCGATCGACATGATGCCTCCTGCCGCCCCGGGCGTGCCGGGGGCAGCAGATTATACACTGCTTTGCCGCCGCGTCGAGGATGGCGCCATGACGGTGCCTGGCGTCACCCTCGGCCCAGCCCGGAAGCCCGCGTATCAGGAGGCCTTCCGTCCATCGCCCTAACGGGGGACGCGGTGGGGCGGCGCCTCGGTCCTGAGGAGGCCGGTGATGTAGGCCCTCGCCTCGAGCTGCTCCTCGAAGCCGTTCTCGAGCTCGAGGGAGGCCCAGGAGGCGGGCATGAAGGCACGGTAGGAGGCGAGGAAGTCGAAGTCGGAGAGCTTCGCATATGCGTGGTGGTCCCATTCCTGCCCCCAGGAGTTGGGCACTCCCACCCTGATGGCCGAGAGGTGGCAGCAGCCGACGGCAAAGCGTTTCAGTTGCTCCAGCGTCCTGTCAACATAGGCCGTGCGCCCGAAGAGGCGCGCGTTTTCGAGGTGCGAAAAGTCGGGGCAGATACCGCCCGGCTTCCCGCCCTCGCTGCCCTCGCTGCCCTCGAGCTCGGCATCCTCGACCGGTATATCGACGTTCTCGACGAAGATTCTCGGCGCGAAATCGCCGAATGGCGAGGCGAAGGGATGGCTGCTCGCCCGTGGATGGATATTGAAGGCTTCGGTGCCGAAGGTCTCGGCGAGATAAGCGACCTCGGTCGTATCGCAGTCGGCCCTGAGGTGGACATGGGGAATCCGGAGGCCCTTGATGGACTCGAGCTCGCGGTAGAGGGCCCGGCGTTCGGCCGCTTCGAGGCAGGTCGGGAAGAGGGCTATGTGGCGTTCCTTGGAACGGGAGAGGGCCTTGAGGAAGGCAGGGATCCTTTCCTTCCTCGTCGAGGTGAGGCCTGGGAGTATTACCATGGGAAGGATCATGGGAAAGGAAGCGGGTGAGGGTCAATCGGGGTCAGACCCCGAATGTCGACGGCGACCGCGGCCATGGGGTCTGACCCTCTCGACCGCGGCCGCTGCTCCGGCTGGGGTCAGACCCCAGGCTAGGTCGCCCTGTTGAGGAGCTCCGAGAGGCCAAGGAGGAGGACAGCCGCTACGGCGACGCCGACCGTGATGGCCTCGAGGCCGGCCTTGGCGGCGAGGAGGCCGTAGCCCGCAGGCACGAGCATGGCGCCGATGTTGGCGAAGGCCACCTGCCGGCCTACTATCGATCGGGAGGTCTCCTCGTCGAAGCGGCGGGGCGTCTCGTGCATGAGACAGGGATAGATGGGCGCGCAGCCGAGGCCGAGGAGGAGGAGGCCCGCGGCCGAGGGTATGGCCGGCCTGCCAGCCATCGAGGCAAGGCCGAAGAGGGCGACCCCCGCGATGACGACCGCAAGGCCTATCCTCACCATCCTGCGGTTGCCGACGCGTTCGGCGACCAGGCCGGTGAGGAAGCGGCCGATCATGATGGTCCCGAAGAAGCAGGACATCACGACGCCCGCCAACGAGGAGGAAAGGCCTCGTGCGTCGACGAGGATGGAGGCTCCCCAGAGGTTGATGCCCGTCTCGATGGAGGTGTAGACGAGGTAGAGGCCGGGGCCGAGCCAGGCCGCCCAGGCAGGCGCAGCACCGGGGCGAGGCCGCGCCGACTCGAGGGCGTCGCCGCCCCTCGGGACGGCGCCTTCCTTGTCCCAGAGCCGCAGGCTCGCGAGGAAGACCGCCGCGAGGGAGAGCTGGACGATGGCGATGACGCGATAGCCGGAAGCCCAGCCCGGACCCGCGAGGGCCGCGGCCATGATGACAGGCCCGAGGGTCGCGCCGACGCCCCAGAAGCCGTGGAGCCAGTTCATGTGCCGCGACGAGTAGTGCTCGGCCACGAAGTGGTTGAGGCCCGCGTCCACCGAGCCCGCGCCGAAGCCGAGGGGGATGGCCAGGGCATAGAGCCAGCCGAAGGAGGGGATGAGGGAAAAGCCGACGAAGGCTCCGCCCGTCAGGATGCAGGAGAAGAGGACGACCTTGCCTGTGCCGAGCTTCCGCAGGACCCATCCCGAGGCGAAGCCCGAGAGGGCCGAGCAGGCGGTGACGAGCATGGTCACCCCGCCAATGGCCGCGAGGGGAAGGTTCCACTGCTGCCGCATGGCCGGCCAGGCCACGCCGAGGGAGGCGTCGGGGATGCCGAGGCTGATGAAGGCCGCATAGATCAGAAACAGGAGGAAGACCGAATACTTGTTTATCATATCGCGTAATGGTAGCCGGCCCGCTTCTGCATGGCAAGGCGGATCCTGCCGCCGCGGATCTCGTGCGAAAGACATGTTGCCAATCCGAATCCCCCGATCAGGGGAAGGCGCCTGACTTCTTCCTCGCTTTAATATCCTGTCTCCGGCGCCAGCGGCGAACCTCCTCGGAACATGAGCTGGGCCAGGGGACTCCGGGCTCCGTATCGCGTATCGGTTCGTCGTCGACTTGATCGCCTCGTTGTCAGGAACGATACTTCCACTACGCGAAACGTCCCGGTGAAAGCTTTTCTCGCAGCCTGCCAATCCGCGATTTCGCGGGTTCGTGCAGCTCCTGGAGGTAGAGGCGTGCGCGACAGGTTCTGGTTGCTGGCCTGCGTCCTCTTGTTCCTCGGCCAGTCCGTCATGGCTGGCGGATTCGAAGTGGATTTCGGCTTCGGCGGCTGGTCGGTACCTTCGCGTTGGGCGCCGCTCCGGATCAGCTGCGACGGGGCTCCGGCCGACGCCGTGGCCGAGATCACGCGCCTCGACGTCGAGGGCCGAGAAGGTCCGACGGAGGTCTTTCCCATCGGCCGCTTCCCCCGGATCGAATGTCCTGTCCATGTGGACTCGGGTGCCTACAGGCTGCGCATCCGCCTTGTCGCGAAGGGGGAGTTGTTGGCCGAGAGAAGCCTCCTCCCCGGAGCCAAAGTCTTCTCGGGGCAGGTCGTCCTCTGCATCGGCCTCCCCGAAGCCGCGCGACACGCCATCGCCAGCTCGCTCCAGCCCCTTGAGCCCGTGCAGGCCATCGACCTGCCCCTGTCCCAGCTTTCCACCCTCGCCCTGGACCTTGACGGCGTCGCCGGCATCGCGCTGCGGGAAGGCTCCGGCACCCTGTCTCCGGCCCAGCGCTCCGCCTTGGCGGCCTGGTCCGCAGCAGGGGGCCGCCTTGTCGCCCTCTCCGAGAGCGAGGTCTCAGGCGGACAGCCCTTGCTGCCGTCGTACTGGCGCGAAAGGCTCGCGCTCGCCCCCTTCGGGCAGGACAGTCGCCTTTCGGCCGGGCGGATTGCCGCAGCCTCAGGTTCGCGGCCCGCGGCGGAATCTTCCTCCCTGGAGGCCGATTCCCTTGTAGCCCTCGGCTTGGCGATCTGGGCTCTCGCCCTCTTCTTGTTGACTCGTCGGGAACATGGCTTCATCTGGATCGGCCTTATCGCCGTCCTCCTTGGTTTCGCGGCCTTTCCCGCCGCCCGGGCCGTCGATGCCGGTCACACAGGTCTCGGCAGGCTGTCCACGAGGGTTCTCTACCTCGACGGCTCTACCTTGCTTTTCGACGCATCGGTGGCCTGCCGGAGACCTTCATGGGACATCGATCTGTCAGCACTCATGCCTTCCCGGCCCTTGCGCTTTTCCGTCGGGAAGACGGAATCGGGCATTATCCCAAGTGACGGCCGACCCGTTCGTCTTGTCCATTCGACAGGGCTTCCCGTCTTCTCGATCATGACAGGTGACGCGGATGGCCTTGAGCTATGGAACCTTTCGTCCGGAACGGCGGGAGCCATGCCTGCCTCGTCCGAGGCCTGGTCCCATATGAGCGGCCGAAAGCTGGCCCTTGTTCGGGGAGGAAGCGAATCACGCTGGTTCGCGCCCGGCCCGAAGGGCTGGCAGGCTCTTCCCTCGGCGCCGGATTTCGTCGGTGCCGAGGTAGCCTGGGTCGAGGCCCTCCGCAGCATCCGGACTGGGCAGGATTTCGTCGTAGGCCGTGATGCCTCGCCCGATCCCTTCATCTCGCTCGCCGGGGCCGGTCCGGCGGATGTCCTTTGGGCCTTGCCCCTCGCTGCGGAGCAGGCGGACATAGATGGGGAGGGACAGCCGTGACGGCCTTTTCTTATGCGGTCGCCGAATGGCGGGAATGGCGCGACGCCCGTACCCATCCGGGCCTCCTCGTGGCCGCTCTCGTCCTGGCGGGATCGGCTTCGCTGCTGTGGCTCGGGCCCTTCGCCCTCTCCCTGGCTCTACCGGCCGAGGCCATCGCCCTGGGCTGGGCGGGAGGCGGGCGGTACGGCATAGGTGGACGATTCCGCAAGCTCCTCCTGGGATCGGGCATAAAGCCCAATGCGGGGGCCTGGGGCAAGGCGCTGGAGGCCGCCGCAGAGGCCGCCTGGACGGGGCTCGCCCTCTCTCCCCCTGCCATCCTTGCGCTCGCCTTCTGGGAACGGAACGTTGCCGCCGGCATCCTCCTCGCCCTCTCCTTTCTCTCCTGCTTCCTCCTTTCGGCGGCGGCCGGCTTCACGCTCAGCCTGACTTTCGGGGGCCCAGACCGCCTGCCCAGCCTTTACTATCTCGGGGCCTTCGTCGTCCCGACCGCCCTCTTCCATGAGCTGCGCTTCCTGTCGCCTTTCTTCCAGACCAGCGCCGTTTTCGGCATCGGGACGGGCGGCGCGAAGGGGACCGGGGCCCTCCCCCTCGTCCCCTTCTTCCTCGGTATGCTCGCGGAGCTGGCCCTCGCTGCCCTCCTTTTTGCGGCGGGCAGCGTAGCCATCCGTGCGGCGAGGCAACGCGATGCGGACTGAAGCCCGGAAGGCCGTAGGCCGAGCCCGGAGATCGCTCAACGCGATATCCGTTCTTTCCGGAGGACTCCTCTGGCTTGCGCCCACCGCCGTTGCCGCCGGCCTCCTCCTCCTCGTCCTCGAGGCTACGGGACGGATGCCCCCAGGGGCCCCGGTCCTCGCTCTCTGGGGCATGGCTTCCGCGCTGGCTTTCTGCGGAGGGGCCCTTGTCGCCCTGCGCCGCCGCGTCGACGATCGCGCGGCGGCCGCCTGGCTGGACGAACGGCTCGGGACGAAGGAACTCCTCTCTGCCGCCCTCGGCCTGTCCAGGCCTGGCCGCCTCGCGGGGCGCTTCGACGGGGAAGTCGCTGAACGCGCCGAGGCCGTGGCAGCGGCCCCGGCGGCCCATCATCCAGGCTGGCCCCTCGGTACCTTGCTTCGCCGCGCCCTTCCCGCCGCCGTCGCCTGTATCGCCCTGCCGGCGATCTTGGCCTGGGCCGATCCTGCCGCGCTCGGCAGGGCCTTCCGTGCAGGCGGGAGCGAAGGAAGTGGCGACCGCCTCGAAATTGCGGCGCGGCAGCGGTCCTCTGCCCGGCCGGAAGGCGCAGCCGCCCTTGCCTCCGGCGCCGACGCTGCCGCAGTGGCCCGTTTCCTTTTCGCCGAGGATCCCGCGAAGTCGGACGCGGCGGAACATGCCCTCCGCGAAGGCCGGGCCGAGGAGTTCCGGAACCTCCTCGAGCGGGCCGTGAAAGACCTCGATAGCCGTCTTTCCCGGGGCGTGAACGACGAAGAGAGGGAGCGCCTCCTCGAGGAGAAGCGGAGGCTCGAGGAAGCCCTGTCGGCCATGGATGAGAGCACATGGTCGGGAGGCTCCTCGAGCGGGTCCTCCCAGGAGCGCTCCTATTCCAGAGGCGGCCGCGAAGGCGCAGAGGGCGGCGTCGCCCGACAGGCTCCCGGCGAGGCCGACTCGGCTGCTGACAGCTCTTCCCGTTCGCCCCCCCGACGCAGCTCGGGCCAGGGCGAGGCTGCCCAGGCGGAGGGGGGGAGCGGCAAGGGGGGATCCCAACGGGAGGCTCCCGGCGATGGCGATGGAAGGGGAGGGAAGGGCCCTGCGCCCGGTACCGGACCCGGTTCTTCCCCTGGGGGAGATGTCGCTCCAGGAGACAAGGATCCTTCAGGCGGGAACGGTTCCCCTGGCGGCCAGGGTCCCGGATCGGAGGGCCCGGACCGGGGAGGAAATGGTTCCGACGGCGGGGGAGAAGGTTTCGGCAGCGGCCCGGCCGGCGGTGGCAGCCGTCCCGGCGACGCCGGCGACGCAGGGGCCGCCAGCGGCGTCGGCCAGGCCCGCGACCGCGGCAAGCTGTCCCCTCAGGCGAGCGGCGGCATCCTCACGGTGGCGCCGGACCGGGCGGCGTCGTTTTTCGACTATGTCCTCAAGGGGCGCGATCCCGGCGCCGCACTCCCTGGCCTGTTCGCGCAAGCTGCCCGCGCCGCGGAGGCGCCCATCGCGAACCAGGGCCTTCCGCTCGAGTACGAGGACTTCCTGCGGTCCTACTTCCTCGCGCTTGAGCATCAACTGCAGGAAAACGGCGCAGGGCAAGAATCGTTGCCCGCCATCAAAGGAGCACCATGATGAAAGACGAGCAGCCCCGCCTCGGGGAACTTTCCGACGCCCTCGCCCGGGCGAGGTCCGAGGTGGCCCGCGTTATCGTCGGTCAGGACGAGGCGATCGACCTCGCGATGGTCGCCCTCGTCTGCGAGGGCCATGTCCTCTTCGAGGGCGTGCCCGGCATCGGCAAGACCCTCCTCGCGCGGAGCCTGTCACGGACCCTCTCGCTCGGCTTCTCGAGGATCCAGTTCACGCCAGACCTCCTCCCTGCCGACGTGCTCGGGACCACGATCATCTCACAGTCTGGGGAAGGCCTCGATCTGCGCTTCGAGGCCGGTCCGGTCTTCTCAAACATCGTCCTCGCGGACGAGATAAACCGGGCCTCGCCCAAGACGCAGTCCGCCCTCCTCGAGGCGATGCAGGAGCGCTCCGTCACGCTGCGGGGCGAGTCGCGTCCCCTGCCGCGTCCCTTCATGGTCCTCGCCACCCAGAACCCCATCGAGATGGAGGGCACCTATCCCCTGCCCGAGGCCCAGATCGACCGTTTCCTCTTCAAGGTCCTCGTGGGCCAGCCAAACCGGGAGGAGCTCTGCGAAATCCTCGACCGCACGCTGGGGCAGGAGCTGCCCGAGGCGGGTCCCGTCCTCGGGCCCACCGAGCTCCCGGCCCTCCAGGCCGCGGCCCGCGATATCGTCGTGCCCGAGGTCGTGAGGGACCGCGCGGCGCGCGCCGTCCTCGCCACCCAGCCGGGGCGTCCCGAGGCCCCCGAGTCCGTCCGCAAATGGGTCCGCTATGGCGCCGGGCCGCGCGGAGCCCAGGCCCTCGTGATGGCGGCCAAGGCCCGCGCCCTCATGGACGGCCGGCCGAACGCCTCGCTCGAGGACCTCGAGCGCTGTCTCCTCCCCGCCTTGAGGCATCGCGTTGCCCTCAACTACGAGGGCCTCAGCGAAGGGCTCAACTCCGACCGCCTCATCGAGGAGGCCTGGGCCTCGCTGGCGGGAGCCGTCCGGCGATGAAGGCCGGCATCCTCCTCCCGGGCGACCGGGAGCTCGCGTCATCGCTCGGCCTCGCGACGAGGCGACGCTATGCAGGACTGGCCGCGGGCGAACAGCGTAGCCCGGCCGTCGGCGGCGGCATCGAATTCGCAGATTACCGCGAATACCTGCCCGGCGACGATCCGCGGGCGGTGGACTGGGCCGTCTACCGGCGCCTTGGCAAGCTCCTCGTACGGATCTGCGCGGAGGAGAGGGAGCTCACCCTCATGATCCTCCTCGACGCGAGCCGCTCGATGGATCATGGCGAGCCCGGCAAGCTCGGACATGCCCGGCGCCTCGCCTGTATCCTCGCGGGCATCGCCATCGGTGGAGGCAACCGCGCGGGTCTCTGCTCGCTCGGGCCAGGCCTTATCGAGGCCCTGAGGCCGGAGCGCGGCAAGGCCAGCCTCGAGGGTTTTGAGGGAGCCTGCGCCCGGCTCCTCCCCCTCGCGGAGTTCCGGCCGGCCGAGGCCCTCGATGGCTTCGTCGCGCGCTACGGCCGCCGCTGCGTGGCCGTCCTCATCTCCGACCTCATGTTCCCCGAATGGCCGCAGGTCCTCGGGGCCCTTGCCGCGAGCGGCTGCGAGGCCCAGGTCCTCCAGGTCCTCTCCCGCGACGAGCTCGATCCGGCGGTCCGTGGCGAGACGACTTTCGTGGACGCCGAGACCATGCGCGAGGCGCCCATCCACGCCGACGCCGCCACACTGATGCGTTATGCGAACGAGCTCGAGGGCTTCCTCGGCTCGGTCCGGCGGACCTGCGGCGGCCTCGGCCTCGGCTGGGCCCTTGCCCCCACGGACGGCGACGTCGCCCGCCTCTTCCGGGACGAGCTCTGCGAGGGGGGCTTCCTGTGCTGACCTTCGCCTCTCCTTCCCTCCTCTGGCTCGGCCTTGCCCTGATCCCCGTGGTCGCCCTCTACCTCTTGCGGCGCCGCTTCAGGCGGCGGCCCTCGGGTTCGAACTACCTCTGGAACCGGGTCGCGGGCCGGGCGCCAGGATCGAGCCGTCCGGAGCTCCGTTCCCTCCTCCTCCTCGCCCTCCAGGTCGGCGCGGTCCTCTGCGCCGTCCTCGCCGCCGCGGGACCAGCCATCGCGCGGCGCGGCGCCGTTGAATCCGGCCTCGCCATCCTCGTCGACGTCTCGGCGAGCATGGCGACGGAGGACATGACCGACACGGCTGGCCGGCTCGAGTCGCGCGTCGCGGCGGCGGCACGCGCCGCCCTTGGCCTGGTCGAGGGCCTCGCGCCCGGAAGGCCGGTGGCGGTCTTCGCTTGCTCCTCTGGCCTCGGGCCCCTCGTCGGGCCCGACGCGAGCCGCGGCCACGTTGCCGCCGCGCTCAGGAACCTCGCCCCGACCGACTCGGGCTTCCGGGAGCTGCCGGTGGCAGAAGCCTTCGCCGCCTGGCTCGCCTCCCACGGCGGGGCCTGGGAGGCCGTCCTGTTTACTGACGGCGGCCTTGACGCGGGCGGCGAGCGGCTCGCCGCGGCCGCGGGCGGCCTCCGCATCGAGACCCTGGGCGGGACGGGAAGGGGCGGCGGCGTGGCCGATCTCCGCATCGAGGAAGGCTTCGGGGCGGGACGCCCGGCTGCCACCGCCGGCGCGAGAACCGCCACGACGAAGCGAATCGCGTCCTTCCGCGCCTTCAACGGCCGAGGCGAAGCCCTCTCGGCGACCGCGCAGCTCGAACGCGACGGCGACGTCCTTGCCGAGACGGCTCTCGTCCTGGCCCCGGGCTGGTCCACCTGCGAGCTCGCCTTCCCGGCCGCTAGCCCGGACGGGGGCTACGAGCTGTCGCTGAGCTCCGGCGGCAAGGACTTCGGCCGTACCTGGCTCTCTGTCCACGCCGCGCCGACCCGTCGTGTCCTCCTCGTCGGAAGGGACGATCCCTACCTGCGAGCGGCCCTCGCCTACACAGGCATCGAGCTCTTCACCTCCGCGAACTTCCCCAATCCCAAGATCCTCTCCTCCCTCGATCTCGTCGTCGCGGAGGGGGTCCGCGCTCCCGCGGGCCTCGCCTGTCCCCTCCTCTCGATCGCGGCCTTGCCCGAGGGGGAAGGCAGCGGCGACCCGATCCCCTCGCCCGGGCCCCTCGCCAGCGGCGACCTCGCGACTGTCCCCGGAAGCCACCCCCTGTCCCGCTTTGTCGCCTGGGAGGGATCGCGCGTCGCGGAGTCGCTCAGCCTCCTCCCCTCGCCGGGGACGAGCGCCCTCGCGACCGCGGACGGCAAGGTGGTGGCCGCGGCCTGGACGGAAGAGGGTGGCCCGCGCGCCTTCATCGGCTTCGATCCGGCCCGCTCCGATTTCGGTCTTTCGCCCTCCTGGCCGATTTTCGTGGCCGACCTCCTCGGCTGGTGCGCCCCTCGGGAGGGCCCGCAGTCGGCCTACGACCTCGAGGCTGACAGTGTCGCACAACGTGTCCTTCCCGCCGGGTTCCGGCTCGAGGGCCGGGGCGCTCCCGTCGTCACGCGCAAGGGGAAGCTCTCCCTTCTCGAGGCGGGACAGGCCGGCCTCTACCGCTGGTCGGCCGAGGGCGACTCGGGCTGGCTCGCGGTCAACCGGCCTGCCGAGGAACTCGATGCCTCGCCGCGGATCCTTGCCATTCACGCGCAGAGACCTCTCCCCCTCGCGTCCCGCGGGTTGTCGCGGAGGGACCTGTCCCTCCTTCCCCTGGCTGGCCTCCTCGCCTTCCTCGTCGCGGAATGGCTCGTCTGGCGGGGCCTCCCTCCTGCTTTTCCCAGAAGGAGGGGCGATGCGCGTCGCTAGGACTTCCGGCCGCAGGCAACCCGCCCGGCCCGCCCGGCCCGCCCGGCGGCGCGACCGCCTTGTCTCGACCTGCGCAGCCCTGCGCATCCTCGCTGTCCTGGCCGCCCTGCTTGCCCTCGTCGGGACCGAGCTCCCCCTCCTTTCGAGGAGCAGGACCGTATTCGTCCTCCTCGATGCCTCGGATTCCCTCGGGCCAGCGTGCATCGAAGAGGAGCGCGCTGCCGCCCTTGCCTTGGTGGATGGCCTTGGCCCCGCAGACCGGGTCAGGGCGGCTACCTATGCCGGCGGCTTCCGCGACCTTGGCGGGCCCTGGACTCCCGGGGTCGCGAAGTCAGCCCTGGCCTCCGCGGAGCTTTCTGCTCCCGATCCGGACAGGACAAATGTCGCTGCAGCCCTCGAAGCCGGACTGGCCATCGCGCAGGCGGAACGGAAGGGCTCGGCTTGCCTCGTCCTTCTCGGTGATCTTCAGTCGAACTCTGGCGCGGGACACTCCCTTCCCGGACTGAAGAAGGCGCGCCTTCCCGTCTATGTTTTTCCCATGGGGAGGCCTCCCTCGGGCCTCAGCTCCGCAGGCCTCATCGCGCCGGAACGAGCGCGTCCTGGCCAGGCCGTCCCCCTGACCTGGATCGTGGACGCCGAAGCTCCCGGCCCCCTCGACTGGCTCCTCCTTGTGGATGGCAAGGAGCTGCGTCGAGGCAGGACCGAGCTCCAGGCCGGCAGGAACCGGATAGAGTTCGCCGTGGACGCCGGGAAGGGCGGCTTCCGCGAGGTCGAGGCCAGGGCCCTCGGCCCCGACGGCGAAGCCCTGTCCTGGCTCGGGGCCGGAGCCGCCTTCGAGGTCGCGGGTGCCGCCTCGGTCCTGGTGGTTTCCTCGGGCGCCTCCTCCGGAGGGCGTCAGGCCGCATCGCCCATCGTTGAAGCGCTCAAGGCCCAGGGCATACCTGCCTTCTCCGGCGGGGTCACCGACCTGCCCCGGGATGCTTCCGGCTGCGCGGGCTTCACCGCAGTCGTCCTCGACGATGTTCCGGCCCTCGAGCTTTCCGAAGCCCAGCAATCGACCCTTTCGGCCTTCGTCGCTGCGGGCGGCGGCCTCCTCGTCGTCGGCGGCCCCTCGTCCTTCGGAAGGGGGGAGTACTACGCCACCACCCTGGAGGATCTCCTCCCCGTCTCCACGGACAGCCGGCAGCGACTTTTCTTCACGAGGGCCAGTCTCCTCTTCGTGATCGACCATTCGGCCTCGATGGCCGAGTCGGTCGGCGGCGAGACCAAGCAGATGGCCGCGATGCGCGGCGTCGAGGCGGCGATCCGCGAGTTCAATCCCGACGACGAGGTGGGCGTGATCAGCTTCGATTCGGAGCCTACCTGGGTCCTGCCCTTTACGCCGGCTTCCAGGATCGTGGCCATCGACCAGGCCATCGCAGGCATTCCCGAGGGCGGGGGAACCGACCTTGGCGCCGCGATCATGGAGGGCATCAGGGGCTTTGGCGAGCCAGGGCCCACCAAGCGCCACATCATCCTCCTTTCGGACGGACTGAGCTCGAGCGCGGACCTGGTTTCGCTCTCCGCCGCCCTCCAGGCCACGGGCATCTCCCTCTCGTCGGTAGCCATCGGGAGCCATGTGGACGAGAGCCTCCTCTCCGGCCTTGCGGCCGCAACCGGGGGGATGTATTACCGGGCCGAGGCGGACAAGGTACCGAGGATACTCGACCAGGAGACCCTCCGCCTCACGCGGGAGCTCATCCAGCCGGGTCCCGTGGCGGTCGGACCCGCGGCCGGCGCTTCCGGAGCGGCGATCGTGGCCGGCCTCGCCGCGGCGCCTCCCCTCGGGGGATACCTTCTCACGAAGGCCAAAGCCCTTGCCTCGGTCTGGCTTTCCGCGGCTGTGCCGGGCGTCGGTGGGCGGCGGGATCCCATCCTCGCCACCTGGCGTTACGGCGCAGGCCGCGTGGCTGCCTTCACGGCCGATTCCGGGGCGCGCTGGCTCTCGTCCTGGAGGGGCAGGCCCGAATATGGTCGCCTCTGGGCCCAGACCTTGCGTGCCATCGAGCGTCCCACGCCTCCCGCTGGCCTGCGTGCGGGCGTGGAGCTCAGCGCCTCCGTGGCAAGGCTCGCGGTGGAGGCAAGACGCCCCGACGGCCGCGCCTGGACGGGTCTTCGTCTCCTCGCGCGCGACCTCTCCTCTGGCGGCCCTTCCTCCCTTCCCGTCGTACTGGCCGAGACGGCTCCGGGTCGTTATGAGGGCGAGGCCCCGCTCGAGGCTCAGGGCCTCCATCGCTTCGAGCTCGAGGCCGACGGCCTGCCCGCGGGCGGGACCTGGGTCTGGTACCAGCCCGCAGCCGAGCTCGCGGCCCTGGGCCCTGACCAATCAAGCGCTGCGGACATAGCCGCGGCCTCCGGCGGACGCGTCCTCGACTCGGGAGCCGTGCTTCCGACCTCCCGCCTCGGCTTCATTTTCCTGCCGGGACGGGCTTTCCTTGCCGGCCTCTCCCTCTTTCTCCTCGTCCTCGAGCTTGCCCTCCGTTCTGCACTCGGCGGCCAGCTCGCCGCAGCCCTCGCGGCCTTCTCCGCGTGGCGTATGAAGGGGGCGGCGGAAGCCGAGGCCCTCCGCTCAAGGCCCTACCGCGGCATCCCCGCCCAGCCGGCCGATGATCGAGGGGACGATGGCGCGGCCTAGCCGACGACGGTCAAGGGCCGGAGCCGTGCTGGGCATGGCCCTTCTTGGCCTTTCCGCCCTCGTCCTTTTACTGGCCGTGGGAGACCGCCTTCCGCGGGACCGGCGCGCGCCCCTCCTGCCGGCCCCGGCCGTCCTTGGTGAAGACATCGGCCAGGATGACTGGCTCGCCATCGGCCCCTTCGTCGCCGGCTCGGCCTCGGGCGCGGCCGAGGGCTCGACCACCGAATCCGCAAGCAGCCCCGACTTGACGGATGCCATTGACCGCGACTGGCTGGTCGGCTCGGGAGGCGAGGGACGGTCCTCACCGATGGCGATCCAGCGTCTCGACGGGCCGGGCTGGCGCTTTGTCCATGCGGAAGGGACCATGGTTTTCCTCTCGGAACATCCGGGGGCCGCGGAGGATGCCGTCGTGTATGCCTTTCGCGAGGTCGAGACGGAGAGGGGTGGGGCGGCCTGGCTTGGAGTCCGCGCCTCGGCGCCCATCAAGGTCTTTCTCAACGGGGAGGCGGTATATGCGCGCTACGGCAGCTCGTCGCGGTATAGGATCGAGGAGGCCGTGGCTGTGGAGCTCCGCGGCGGGAGGAACAGGCTTCTCGTCAAGGTGGCGGGGCCGGCCTGCCGTCGTGACTTCGAGTTGAGGCTCTTCCGTCCTTCAGCACCATTGTCGGGAAGCGGCGCCGTGGCTCGAAGTGGTCCGGAAGCCGCCCTCGAAGGCGAGGGTGAAGGCGGCACCGCAGGGGAGCGCGAAGGCGCCGGCCCGGGTGGCTGGGACCTCCGCCTCCTCTCCCGGACGGTAGACAGGGGAGGCCTGCTGCGCGGCATCCTCCCCCTGCGGGGCGATCCCCTCGGCGCCGGCGCGATGGCGGGGTTAGGTGCCGAGCTCCGGATCTCGGCCCACGACAGGGCCGGCGCCCTCGTGGCAGAGACGGCGGCGGCCCCCGGCGGCGGCTTCGAGCTCGACCTGCCGCCGGGCTACGAGGGCTCTATCCTGCTGTCCGCTTCCGATGGACAGAAGGAGACGGAGCTACGCGGCGCCTTTGCCGGGGATCTCGAGGCGGCGGCCGCCGCAGCCGCCAGTTCGGCGCGCGCCGTTCTCTCTGCTCTTCCTCCCCCCGCAAGCGAACCCGCGGGTCCCGGTGGCGCGGCCGGGGAAAAAGCCGGCTTCGACCGACGGGCTACCCTCGCCTTCCTCGCCGACACGCTCGAGGGGAAGACCGGTCCAGGCCTCCGAAGCCTAGAAGGCACGTTATGCGCTCTCGATGAGCTGGACCTTCTTCTTTCCTCGGGCGACGGGCCCCTGCCCGCAGGCAGGGCCTTCCGCCTCGCACGGACCTCCCCGCTCGACGGCTCCCTCCAGCCCTGGTGCCTCGCCCTGCCCCCTCCCGCCGCCCCCGGCCTTCCTCAGGCGGCCCCGCCCCTCCTCGTTGCCCTGCACGACCTCGGAGAGTCCGATCTCGAGGCAATGGATAGGGTCGCCTCGCTCGCGGCCAAAGGCGCGATCGTCCTCGCGCCTTATGGCCGCGGCAATTCCGGCTGGGCCGGCCTTGGCGAGGAGGATCTCGAGGAAGCCATGGCCGCGGCCAGGAGGGCCGCGCTGGCGGCAGGTCTGCCGGCGCCGGACCCGCGCCGTACCTGGTTCGTCGGCTGGGGCTGGGGAGCCTCGGCGGCCTTGCGCGAGGCCCAGCTCCACCCGGCTTCCATAGCCGCAGTGGCGGCCTTCTCGGGCCTTCCCGGGCCGGACGAGCCCGCACCCTTCTCCGGGCTTCCCGTCCTCCTCGTGCGGGGCGAGGGAGACGGCGGCCTTTCGAAGGAGGAAGCCCGCGATGCCGTAGCCCGGCTCGAGGGCGCCGGGGCCCGCCTCACGTACGAGACCGTGGCCGGCCGCGATCCCCGCGAGACCTGGGAAACCTGGGGCTCGGGAAGCCCCGAGCGGCTCTTCCGCTTCCTCTCCTCCCAGGTCCTTCCCTGGCCTCCGGCCCGCATCGAGCTCCGTTCCGCCTCGCCGCGCCATGGCTCGGCCCCGGGCCTCCATCTCCTCGAGAGCATCGACCCGGCGCGTTTTTCCGCCCTGAGCCTCGAGCGCCTCGACGAGCGGCATCTATCCCTCTCCCTCGAAAACGTCTCCGCCTTCGAGTTCGATCTCGGAGCCCTTGGCCTCGCCGCTTCCGGTCGCATCGTCGTCAGGGTGGAGGACAGGAGCTGGGCCTGCGACGCCGGGTCCCGGCAGCAATTCGTGCTGGAGGGGGAGCAGGCGTCCGATGGCCGGGATAGCTACAGGCTGGCTTCCCAGGACGACGAGTCGCCTGAACCTTCTCCCGGCGCAACCACAGGATGGCCCCAGGCGCCTCACCTTGGCTGCGGCTTCGGCGACCTCTTCCGTTCACCGCTCCTCATCGTCTATGGGACCAGGAAGCCGGGCCGGACCGCCCAGCTCAAGTCCCTTGCCGAGCGCCTCGCCGACTGGGCTCCTACAGCGGAACGGCCCTTCGGCTCCTCTCCAGGGCGTTTCCCCGTGATAACCGATCGCGAGGCGGACCCCGCTGTCCTGGCAGGCTACAGCCTCCTTCTCGTAGGCGGTCCCGGCGAGAATCGTCTTGCCGGGGAATATGCCCGGGACTTGCCCATCGCCTTCCTGCCCAAGGGCGTCTCGGTCGACGGCAACGACTGGAAGGCCGCCGGCCTGGCCTTCCTCTATCCCCGTCCCGACGAGGCGGGGCGCCTCCTCGGCCTCATTGCCCCTCCTGCCGGCGCCGCTGCGGGCGTCCAGGCCGTTGACTCCATCCTCGCGCCCCTCCGCGCCGATCCGGCCGCTTCGTCCTTCGATACGAGCTACCGCACGCCCGACCTCATGATCTTTGACGCGGCCGGCCGGCGGCTCTGGGCGGCCTCCTTCGACTCAGGCTGGTCGAGGCTGCGCTCCTGGTACGAGTGAGATCGTCCCCGGCTGTCAGCCCTTAGGCGGTGCGTCCTTAACCATGAGGATCTCACCGACGCCGCGAAGGTAGAGGTCCTGCACGACGCCGACGCGCCGGTAACCGAGTTTCTCGTAAAGGGCGATGGCCGAGGGATTGAAGTCCCCGACCTCAAGGAAGGCCTTGGGCGAGCGGTCCTCCTCGAAGGCGACCTTGTGGAAGCGGCCCATGAGGGCGGTCCCCACGCCCTGGCCCCGCAGGTCGGCGCGCACGGCCACGACGTGGCAGAAGGGGAACCAGTGGAAGATGCCGTTGAGCTCGATCCACACGAAGCCCGCACAACTGCCGTCCCCCAGGATGGCCACGCTGATTTCGCCTTTGTCGAAGCCCTCCTTGAGCAGTTCCTTGCCGATGTAACGGTCGTCTCGGTTCACGAAATACCGTTGCCCGAGCTCGGAATCCCCCAGTATTGATGCGCAGGCGTCAAGGTGGCCGAGGTCGGCCTTGATGATCGAGACGTCCATGGTCGTTCCTTGTCGTTCTCGGGATCGGCGTCCGTCCAGGATACCGGATGCATTCTAGCGGCAAAGCGACGGCTGGCGGTTCCCGCTAGTGGGGGAACCAGGCCTTGGATTGTTTGCTGCTCCAGGGGTGTTCCCATTCATGCCCCTTCTGGTATACAACTGATATATCTGTTTCGTGCTTTGTGTATCGATTTGTTGGAGGATCTGTGAAACTCAAGAGAAACCTCATCGAGGGACTCGTCGCCATTGCCGTCATGGTCCTGGTCTTTGGCTTCCTCGGCACGACGATGGGCTTCGAGAACATGATCAACACCATCATGAAGACGTCCTATGACCTCCTCATGAACACGGTGCTCTACCTCGTCGCCATCACGGTCATCGTCGGAGCCTTCTCCGCCATCCTCGTCGAGTTCGGCGTCGTCAACATCATCGAGCGGCTTTTGGCGCCCCTCATGAAGCCCCTCTTCGGCCTCCCTGGCGTCGCCTCGCTCGGCGGTCTCCTCTGCTTCCTCTCGGACAACCCGGCCATACTCTCCCTCGCCCGCGACAAGGGCTACGCCTCCTATTTCAAGAAGCGGCAGCTCTACTCGCTGACGAACTTCGGGACTGCCTTCGGCATGGGCCTCATCGTCATCACCTACATGATCTCCCAGGGACATGCGATGGCGGGCGGACGGGGCTTCTATGCCGAAGCCCTCGTCGGCTTCGGCGGCGCGGTCATCGGAGGCCTCGTCTCGACGCGGCTCATGCAGGCCTTCATCCGCAAGGAGTTCGGCGACGAGCCCGCCGTGCCGCCGGAAGAGGCCGCCGAGTTCGACGAGGACATCGTCCTCGACCACAAGCGCGAGGGCGTCTTCATCCGCGGCCTCAACGCCATCCTCGACGGCGGCAAGTCGGGACTCAACGCGGGCATCTCCATCATCCCCGGCGTCCTCGTCATCTCGACCGCCGTCATGATGCTGACCTGGGGCCCCAAGGACCCGTCGATCGGCTACCAGGGCCTCGCCTACGAAGGCGTGCCCGTCCTCGCCATGATCGGCAAGGCCTTCGGCTTCCTCTTCAACGCCCTCTTCGGCTTCAAGAGCCCCGAGGCCATCGCCTTCCCGATCACCTCGCTCGGAGCCGTCGGCGCGGCCCTCGGCCTCGTGCCCAACTTCCTCAAGCAGGGCCTCATCTCCGGCAACGACATCGCGGTCTTCACCGCCATCGGCATGTGCTGGTCGGGCTTCCTCTCGACCCACACCGGCATGATGGACGCCCTCGGGAGGCGCGACCTCATCGGCAAGGCCATCGGCGCCCACACGATTGGCGGCCTCGTCGCAGGCGTCTTCGCCCACTACCTCTACCTTGTCCTCGGCCTCCTCGGGGCGATAGCGGTCTAGGCGCCTGCGCCCGCAGCGGTGGCGATGACAGCGTCACCCGCCGCTGATTGCTCCTCGGTCACCTACGTCCGGAAAAAGCGCGAGGCCCCTTACGGGGCCTCGTGTCATTGATAGCCAGCCAACATCGCCTCGTACGGGCGATGTTGGCTGGCGCTATTTCCTGACGGAGTAGAAAGCCTTCCTGCCTGCGTACTCGGCGATGCCCTCCATCTCGTCCTCGATGCGCATGAGCTGGTTGTACTTGCAGATGCGGTCGGTGCGGGACATGGAACCGGTCTTGATCTGGCCGGTCTCGCGGGCCACGACGAGGTCGGCGAGGAAGGTGTCCTCGGTCTCGCCGGAGCGGTGGGAGACGACGGCGGTGTAGGCGGCCTTCTTGGCCATGTCGATGGCCTCGATGGTCTCGGTGACCGTGCCGATCTGGTTGAGCTTGATGAGGATGGAGTTGCAGCAGCCCTGGGCGATGCCCTTCTCGAGGCGCTTCGTGTTGGTGACGAAGAAGTCGTCGCCGACGATCTGGATCTTCGAGCCGAGGGCCTTGGTCATCTTGGCGTAGCCTTCCCAGTCGTCCTGGTCGAGGGGATCCTCGATGGAGATGATGGGGTACTTGCCCACCCACTTGGTGAAGAGCTCGATCATCTCGTCGGCGGTGAAGAGCTTGCCGGGGTTGGACTTCCAGAACTTGTAGCCCTTCTTGTCGCCCTCGCCGAAGAGCTCGGAGGAGGCGCAGTCGAGGGCGATGGCCACGTCGTCGCCGGGCTTGTAGCCGGCCTTCTCGATGGCCTTCATGATGTAGTCGAGGGCTTCCTCGTTGCCGATGTTCGGGGCGAAGCCGCCCTCGTCGCCGACCGCGGTGATGTGGCCATCGGCCTTGAGGAGGGACTTGAGGTTGTGGAAGACCTCGGCGGTCATGCGGACGGCCTCGCGGATGGACTCGGCGCCCACCGGCATGACCATGTACTCCTGGAAGTCGATCTTGTTGTCGGAGTGCTTGCCGCCGTTGATGATGTTGGCCATGGGGACGGGGAGGAGGGTCGTGTGGGGCCCGCCGAGGTACTTGTAGAGCGGCACGCCGAGGTACTCGGCGGCGGCGCGGGAGACGGCCATGGAGACGCCGAGCATGGCGTTGGCGCCGAGCTTGCCCTTGTTCTCGGTCCCGTCGAGGTCGATCATCGTGCGGTCGATGTCCACCTGCTCGAGGGCGTCGAGACCGCAGATCTCGCTCGCGATCGTGGTGTTGACGTTCTCGACGGCCTTGAGGACGCCCTTGCCGAGGAAGCGCTTCTTGTCGCCATCGCGGAGCTCGACGGCCTCGTAGTCGCCGGTGCTCGCTCCCGAGGGAACGGCCGCGCGGCCCATGGTGCCGTCCTCGAGGACGACGTCGACTTCGACGGTGGGATTTCCACGGGAATCCAGGATCTCGCGAGCCTCGACATATTCGATCACGCTCATGGGTATCTCCTTGTGCTCTCGGTATGGATAACGATAAAAGACTATCCGTACGGCTAGGGAGAGTCAAGACGAGGAGTTACCGATTGGCGGAAGGGACTGCCACGATGGTGTCACGAAGCCTTGATGCGGCTCCGCGCCGGCGCAGGAACTGCCAGAGGATGCCAGGCTATAGCTTCATCGCGTAGGTGAGGGAGGTCGCGGGAAGGCCTTCCCAGAATTCGCTTCCGGCCTGGGGCTCATGCGCTTCCACTAGGCGGAATCCTAGTTTCTCGTAAAAGGGAAGGGCCTTGGAGTTCCGGCTCGAGGTCTCGAGGAAGACGCCCGGCACGCCGCGCTCGCGCAGGGCCGCGAGGTAGGAGGCCATGAGGCGCGAACCAAGGCCGCGGCCCTGCCAGCCGGGATGGATGTTGATGTGGAGCTGGGCCGGGAAGGCCGGGCCGCCCGCCTCGAAAGCGCCGGCCCGCGAGCCGGCCGCGGCCTCCCCGGGGCTTGCCGCAGCGGCCAAGGCAGCCTGCCCGGCCGCCCCCCGCATCGAGCCGCGGGCCTTGCTGAAGCGCATAACCTGCCGGGCCGATTCGGGGTGGCGCCACCAGTCCCAGGCCGCGATGCGGGCCGCGATGCGCGGCGTCCAGCACCGATCGAACCAGCGCTCCTCCGCCCGGGTGTCGGTCGTGCCGATGATGTAGCCCACGGCGCGCCGTCGGGGACGCCGGCCGTCCGCGCGGCCCGTAGCCACGGCGGCGCAGTCGACGACGGCGATCCGGCAGATCTCCGGCTCGAAGCGGAGCCAGGGCAGGGCGAAGAGCATCGCGAAGAGGCGCCTGTCCTCGAAGCGGCCCGTGCCTGCGAGGCTCTCGCCCATGAGGCCGGTCTCCCAGCAGATGTCGACCGTGTCCCGCTCGAAGCGCGGCTCGTAGGGAAGGACCTCGATCCCGGGGGAACCGCGATCCCGGGGCCCTTCCCGCCCTGTCATCACTTTCCTTTTGCCTGCTGTTGCTGCAGGCGGCGCTTGGCCTCGTTCGCGTTGGCCGTGATCATGTCCCTGCTCTGCTGGGGGATGAAGCTCTTCATCGCGGTCTCCATCCCGAGCATGGCCTGCCTGAGGCCCGAGTGCATGTAGAAGCGCACGTAGGTATAGGTCTTTCCCCCCGCGGTCACGGGGCAGAGGTACCATGAGGAGAAGGACTGGTAGAGCTTGCCGTCGAGGCTTTCGACCAGGCGGGCGCGGAAGCCAATGGCCCCGCCCGGCAGCTCGTCACGGTAGACCTCGCTCCTCGTCTTGTACGAGACCCTGATGCCGAGGAAGTCGATGCCCAGCTCCTGGTAAACGACCGTCCTCGGGCCGTCCTTGAGGTTGATGCGCTCGTCGAGGAGGCCCGGGCTGTAGCGCATCTGGTCCATCGTGGTGTCGAGGACGGAGGCGAGGACCTCGATGGGCAGGGCGTAGATCGCGTGGGCGTCCCCCCTCCCCTCGACGATCTTCTTCCGCGTCGCCGGGTCGGTGAAGGAGCCGGCGTAGGAATCGATGGACAGGGGACGGTCGACGAGGGCGAGAAGGTCCTGGCCCTGGAGGGGCGAAGCCATGCCGTAGCGGACCTCGAAGCCGGGGTAGGGCCCCCCGGTGACGCCGGCGGCGACCGGCTGGGGCGCTGTCGCGAGGGGGGCGGCCGCCAGGGGCGGATGTGACAGGACGAGGCCGACGACCAGGGCCGCGGCGGGAAGCATGGTACCGGTCATGTTGCGCTTCTTGCTGTACTCGGGCTTACTGGCCGATGATCACGTCGCTGATCCGCTCCAGGTCCTCGAGGGAATAGTATTCGATGGTGATGCTGCCCTTGTGGCAGCTACCCTTGATGTCTACCTTGGTGCCGAAGGCGCCGATGAGCTTGCCCTCGAGCTCCACGAGCTCGGCCTCGCGGGGGCGTTCGGGCTTCGCGTCCTGGGCGCCGCCTGGCTTGCGGCCCTGGTTGAGCTCCTGGGCGGCGGCCTCGGCCTGGCGCACCGAAAGCCCCTCGGCGATGATGCGGGCGAGGAGGAATTCCCTCGAGGTGGGGTCCTGCACGGCGAGGAGGGCCCGGGCGTGGCCCGGGCTGATGGAGCCGTCCTTGAGGGAAGAGAGGGCCGCGGGCGGCAGCTTGAGGAGCCTCAGGGCGTTGGCCACGGCGGGCCGGCTCTTGCCGACCTTGTCCGCGACCTCCTCCTGGGTGCAGTTCGTGAGCTCCATGATGCTGTGGTAGGCCTCGGCCTCCTCGACGGGATTGAGGTCCTCGCGCTGGACGTTCTCGATGAGGGCTATCTCGAGGCGGTGCTCGGGCGTGTAGCTCCGCACGAGGACGGGAATCTCGCGGAGGCCGGCGGCGTCTGCCGCGCGCCAGCGGCGTTCGCCGGCGATGATGCGGTAGCGGCCCTCGCCCAGGTCCTCCACCACGATGGGCTGGATGAGGCCATGGCGCCTGATGGACTCGGCGAGCTCGGCTATGGACTCGGGCGGGAAGGTCTTGCGGGGCTGGTCCGGATTGGGCTCGATGCGGCCGATGGGGAGGCGGGTGAGGCCGCGCTCGGCCGCCGACGGGACATGGGCCTGGAGCTGGAGCCCGAGGCCTTCGGCCGTCGCCGGGGCGTCGAGGACGGCCTGGGTCTCGCCGCCCGGCACCTCGACGCGGACCGGGTCCAGGTCGCCCTCGGGGATGAGGGCGCCGAGGCCCCGGCCGAGGCCGAACTGCTTAGGCATTGCCGCCTCCCTGGGCCGCGGATTCCGCGAAGAGGCTGGGCTCGACCGCGGCGGCGGCCGCCTGCCCGGCGAGGACTGGGGCCTTGCCGTCCCGGCCGAGGAGCTCCCGGGCCAGGGCCTCGTAGCTCTTGGCGCCGATGCAGGCGGGGTCGTAGAGGCAGACGGGGAGGCCGTGCGAGGGCGCCTCGGAGAGGCGGACATTGCGCGGCACTATGGTCTTGAAGACCCTGTCCTTGAAGTATTCGGTGACCTGCTGGACCACTTCCTGGGCCAGCTTGGTCCTCGAGTCGTACATGGTGAAGACGATGCCGCCGACCTTGAGCCGGGTGTTCATGCTCTTCTGCACGAGGCTGACGGTCTGGAGGATGAGGGAGAGTCCCTCGAGGGCGAAGTACTCGCACTGGAGGGGGATGATGACCTCGTCGGCGGCCACGAGGCCGTTGAGGGTGAGGATGCCGAGGGAAGGCGGGCAGTCGATGAGGATGTAGTCGTAGTCGCCGAGGACGCCGGCCAGGGCCCGCTTCAGGTAGCCGTTGCGGTCTTCCTTGTCGACGAGCTCGTAGGTCGCGCCCGAGAGGTCGATGGAGGAGGGCACGAGGAAGAGTTTCTCGAGCTTGGTGGGGAGGGTCACTTCCTCGAGGGTGGCCTGGCCGCTGATGACCTCGTAGATGCCCTTCTTGCCCGCCGATCCCCCGATGCCGCTCGTCAGGTTGGCCTGGGGATCGAAGTCCACGAGGAGGGTCTTCTGGCCCTGGAGGGCCAGGTAGGCGCCGAGGTTTATGACGGTGGTCGTCTTGCCGACGCCGCCTTTCTGGTTGACGAAGACTGCAGTGCGTGCCATGGGGACCTCTTCCACGGGAGTGGAGGCATTTTACCACAGTTTGGCCATTCCTTGCCACCGGGCGGGCGGAGAATGCCCCTTGCTTGACCCATGGGCCGCCCCTGTGTAGATTTGTCGCAAAAGGAGAGCCACATGCTCAAAGAGAAAGTCCAGCGCGCCATCCAGGACGTGCGCCCTTCCCTCCAGGCCGATGGCGGCGACATAGAGCTCGTCTCCGTG
>Ga0209098_1000281_pt1 | contig 57957 bp, 50 predicted proteins | sample AD_JPNHW1_MetaG_FD_184429 | JGI IMG/M metagenome (GOLD analysis project Ga0209098, IMG submission 184429) | Active sludge microbial communities of municipal wastewater-treating anaerobic digesters from Japan - AD_JPNHW1_MetaG (SPAdes) (version 2) | ecosystem: Engineered > Bioreactor > Anaerobic...
ACGGTATTTTCGAATTATTGAAAAAAACACGTTGTGGAATAATTAATTTTAAAGGTAAACTAGGAAAGGGTATTGACGATTTTCAGCTTTCTTTGTTCCCTGTTTGAAATTTTTGAGGAAACTCCAAAAATAATTATTTCATTTCCATTTCAAGCGAAAAATGAAAGTTCGGAATGGTGTTACTGAAATTATAATTGGCATTAATGGTTTTTGAGCGGCTGATGATATTTTTTAATCCCATTCCGTTTTTAGAATCGAGGAGTTCTTCATTCACAATACATCCTAAGCCATTATCATTATAATCTAATATTAGTTTGGATGATGAAACATCTAAAATGATCTCAGCAGTTGAAGCGGAAGCATGTTTTAATGTATTATTGATTAATTCCTCGGTGATCCTGTATAATATCATTTCAATTGCTTTGTCGAGTTTTAACATGTTGTTATTACAGGTGAATTTTATTTTTATTTTATCGGATATATTTATTTTTTTCACCAGGGATTCAATTGCTTTTATAAGACCATATTCAGTAATTACTGTAGGCATCAGGTTGTCGGAAATGGTACGGATATTTGATACCGCATCGTCAAGCATTTCATTTGTAAAATTGATGAGTTTAGCTTTTTCTTCAATCGATATATCTTCGCTGTAAATTTCATTCAGATAAATTTTTATGGTATATAACAAGGGACCTAAGCCATCATGTATCTCTTTTGCAAATCTTTTCCTTTCGCGCTCTTCAGCGTCAATAACTGCACTTAATATCTTGCGTTCAAATTCTTTTCTTTCCGAAATATCCCTGGCAATAGTAAAAACAACTTTTTCCCCTTTATACCTGATAGTTCGGCTGCTCATTTCAAGCGATATTATTTTTTTATCTTTCGAGATATGTTCCGATTCATAAATGAGTGTTCCCTGTCTGATTATTTTATCAAGATTATCCTGAACTTTATTAAAATATTTTGGTGTTTTAAGGTCGGTAAAATTCATTTTGATCAGCTCCTCGCGGGAATATCCAAGTTTTTTTGTAACTTCTTTGTTTACTTCAAGAATATTTCCTTTCAGGTCGGCAAGAAATATTTCATCGCTGCTATTATTAAATAAAGTACGAAACCTGATTTCCGATTCCGACCGTTCTGTTTCTGTTTTTTTCAATGATATTAAAACCCGTTTCAGGTATTCAAGGCTTATGATCATTATAACTGAAATAGAAATATCAATAATTGAGTTGTAAATTTCAAATTGATATCTTCCTGGATTTTGGATAAAGAACATAAGTTGTGCTATCTGGCGTATAGCCATCATTGCAAAACTTATGGAAATTAAAATCCATGATAGACGGCTTTTTGCAAGGCGAATTATTCGTATTGCGAGAATAATTAAAATGACCTGGAGAATAATAGATAAAATAAGCCAGATGTATGTATACATAAAAATTGTTTTTCCGATGAATTACAAAAAATATAAGTTGTACCCTTTTAAGTTCTTATTAAGAATAAAGCATTTTGCTTTTTGCTTTTTAATTTTATTGATAATCAAATGTCATATTGAGCCTGTCGATGTCATATTGAGCTTGTCGAAATATGGCTTCGTAGCTCTGCCTGACAGTTAGTATTTTATAGTTCAATAGCACAAAAGGTTTCGAATATTTAATTTCTTTAACGTTAAAATTCAACAATAAAAATTACTTCGCAATAACCGATAGTACAGGAATTTTTGAGTTGCTGATCATATATGATACCGCCGAACCAAGGAAACGTGTACGCCATCCTTCTTCCTGTCCGATCATAATTACAATCAAATCTCCTTCTGTTTCGTAAGCATAATCAAGAATATAATCATTAATGTTGCTAATAACCTTACTGCCATGAATAATTTTTGTGGTAGTATAAATATCCCTCTTTTCAATATGGTCTTTTACTACATTGATTTGTTCCGTAAGATGATCAATGATTTCCTTATCATCAGTAAGGATTACCGATACCACTCTTATTGTTGAATTATAAAATTTAGCAACTTCGATTGCCTTGGAAATTTTTTGTTGAGTTTCTTTGGTCAGGTCGAGCGGAAGAATGATTGTATCGAACTGTTCACGTATGTTAGTGCCATTGAAAGTAAGCACAGGGCATGAGGTTTCGCCAATGATACGTGATGTTGTAGGTCCTATCGAATGACTTTTATGTTCGGGGTCGGAGCTGTTCGTTGCCAGAACAATGAAACGTGCATAGATGTCCTTTGCAGTTTGAATGATTTGCTCATGGATTTTCCCTTTTAAAATTAATGGATTCACTTTTATCCATGATTTTTCCATGGCATTCCCGGCTATTTGCTGCAACCGCTGATAACAAATCTCTTCATAAGATTTGTTTTCATCTACAGAATGTTCTTTTGATAAAAAAGGAATAGGGATATTCAGTGATATTCCTCCTTCTGGAATAACATGTAGCAAGGTGATTTCTACGTTAAGCAATGTAGCTAAAGCGTATGCCTGCTCCAGCGCCAGCAATGATTGTTCGGAAAAATCGGTAGGGACTAATATATTACTGTAATGACCTTTCATATAAATAAATAATTACTTAATGCTGTCAGGATAATTCCTTACTTTTGCATCTTGCAAAATAACAAAAATTGTTTATTAAATTCAAAAATCATGAAAAAAATCGCAGATTCAGAGCTGATATTAAATCCGGATGGAAGCGTATATCACTTGAAACTCAGACCTGAAAATATATCCGACACGATACTTCTTGTTGGCGATCAGGGCCGCGTAGAGACTATTTCCAAATACTTCACTAATATTGAATGTAAAATTCAGAGTCGTGAATTTTTAACACATACAGGCACTTATAATGGGAAACGTATAACTGCATTATCTACAGGTATAGGGACTGACAATATTGATATTGTTATTAATGAATTGGATGCTCTTGTAAATATTGACCTTAAAAATCGTTGTATAAAAGAAAAACTTACATCACTTAATATTGTAAGGCTTGGTACTTCGGGCGCATTGCAGGGCGATATTCCAGTTGATAATTATGTAATGTCGGAATACGGATTAGGATTCGACGGGCTTCTGAATTTTTATAAAACGAATAAAAATATTTTTGAAACAGAAATGGCCGATGCATTTGTACGTCATTCCGAATGGTCGTCTAAACTGGCATACCCTTACGTTGTGAAAGCATCGGATATGTTAATGAAAAAATTAGGCGAAGGTTTGTTTAAAGGAATTACGGCAACCGCTTCCGGTTTTTATGGTCCGCAGGGAAGGCAGTTACGAATTGAACCTCTTGATGTGGAATTGAATGATAAAATGCAAACGTTTCAATACAAGAACAACCGCATTACTAATTTTGAAATGGAAACATCTGCATTATACGGATTGGGCGCTGTTCTGGGGCATAACACACTTACTATATGCACCATTATTGCCAACAGGGTGATTAAGCAGTTCAGCGAAGATTATAAAAAACCCGTTGAAAAAATGATACAACTTGTTCTCGACAGAATAACAGCATAAAAATTAAATGATGGATCCGAATGCTGAACGTGAACTAAAAGCATTGATTAGCCTGGCAGACGAGCCGGATGATAGGATATTGTCCGAGATCATACAAAAAATTATTTCATACGGAAAAGAAGCAATTCCTTTTCTTGAAGAGAAATGGGAAAACTCACTGGATAATATTTTACAGGAACGCGTACTTAATATTATTCATAAGATACAGTTTGAAAATATATGCAATCAGCTGAAAATATGGGCACAGACACCTTTTGGTAATATGTTCACAGCATTTATCCTTATCAGTAAATTTCAATATCCTATGCTGAACGAGAAAGATGTTCATGATAAGCTGGAAAATATAAAGAAAGATGTATGGCTCGAAATGAATGATAACCTGACTCCATTGGAAAAAGTGAGGGTGATAAATCATATTCTTTTCGATATACACAAGTTTGCCGGAAATGTCAGCGATTTCTATGCGCTGAGCAATATGTACCTGAACACGCTGCTGGAAACAAAAAAAGGAAATCCTTTATCATTGGGCTTATTGTATATTATCATTTCAAACGAAATGAATATCCCCGTGTATGGAGTGAATTTACCGGAACATTTTATCCTGGCTTATACCAATGAAAATAAAATCGACCGGCTTGGTTTTCTTGATGAGAAAGAAGTGCTTTTTTATATTAATCCTTTCAGCAAAGGAGCTGTATTTTCAAAAAAAGAAGTGGAACAATTTTTATCACAGATAAACCAGCAACCGCAGGATTCTTTTTATCAGCCATGTAACAATACCGATATTGTTAATCGTTTATTGAATAATCTTTCTATGGCATATCAAAAGATTGGCGACAAAGAAAAGGTTGACGAAATACAGATTCTTTTTAAAATCATAAACAATTTATAATAATTCAAAACCAATATTTCAGAAGAAATGAAAAAAATTTGCATGAGTATAATCCCTGTTTTTATTGTGATTATATCAATTCAATTTCTGCACGCTCAAACTAGTGAATCGCACCTCGATTCCGTTTATAAAGAAAATTTTAACTGGTATAACCTCGATTTAAAGAAAAATAAAATTGCAGGTGTTTCAACAGAAAAAGCTTATAGCGTTTTATTGAAAGGAAAAACTCCTTCAAAGAAAATTATTGTTGCGGTAATTGATGGTGGTGTTGATATTGAACATGAAGATTTAAAAGATGTTATCTGGACAAATAAAAACGAAATTCCCGGTAACGGAAAAGATGATGATAACAACGGTTATATTGATGATGTTCATGGTTGGAATTTTCTGGGTAACGCGAAAGGGGAGAACCTGAACCAGGAAAACCTTGAATATACAAGGATCATAAGAGATATGCAGACCGGGTTCAAAGATGTGAAATCGGAAAATGATGTTCCTGTAAGAAAATTAAAAGATTACAAAATGTATCTTGCAAGCAAGGTTATGTATGATAAAAAATTAAAGGAATACACCAGTTCAAAAGATGCGATCAATAGCTTTATTAATAAAATTGATGATTCGCAGGCTGTAATAAAAAAGTTCCTGAAAAAAGATACGTTGATTGCCGAAGATGTTAAAAGCATTTCATCAACTGACAAGGAAATTAATGATGCGCAAAAATTCCTTTTGAATGTTTATGATAAAAAAATTTCAAAATCAGCACTGGAAAGTTACCAGAAGCATAACGATTTATATCTCGACAAATATTTGAATTTTGATTTTAATGAAAGAAATAAAATTATAGGTGATGATCCTAAAAATATTTTAAATAAAGATTATGGCAATAATGATGTGGAAGGCCCTGATGCCGGTCATGGCACTATGGTTGCCGGAATAATTGCCGCGAAAAGAAATAATGGTATTGGAATAAACGGCATAGCCGATAATGTTGAGATAATGGTTTTGCGTGTTGTACCTGATGGCGATGAGCGCGATAAAGACGTTGCTCTTGCAATTCGTTATGCTGCTGATAACGGGGCCAATATTATTAATATGAGTTTTGGAAAAGCATTCTCTCCTCAGAAACAATTTGTTGATGATGCAATAAAATATGCCGAAACAAAAAATGTTTTATTGATTCATGCAGCAGGAAATGATGGCTTAAATAATGATAGTATTGAACATTATCCTTCAAAAATATTAAATGATAACTCGATAGTGAAGAACCTTATGAATGTTGGCGCTTCGTCTAAACTAAAAGATAATAAATTTGCTGCGGTATTTTCAAATTACGGACAAAGTGTTGATTTGTTTGCTCCCGGCGTAAGCATTGTTACTACAACTCCCAATAATAAATATGATGATGCCAATGGTACCAGTTTTTCATGCCCGGTTGTTTCGGGCATAGCTGCATTGGTTTGGTCGTATTACCCACGGTTGACAGCGGTTCAGTTAAAAGATATTTTATTACAATCGGTAGTGAGTTATAAAAAATTAAAAGTCAATTTACCAAATTTGGATTCAAAAAAAGCTGAAGTAAAGAAAGTGTCCTTTGCTGAACTATGCAAAACAGGTGGTGAGGCTAATGCATATAAAGCTCTTGTTGCTGCTGAGAAATTTGTGAATGGAACGGGTAAGAAAAAATAAATCAGATTAAAATGATATTTAAAAAGAGTGGCGGGACTTAAGTCCCGCCACTCTTTATTTTAAAAAGAAAAAAGAATACAAAAAATTAGCCCCGACCTTTAGGTCGGGGCTGAAGAATCTTTCTATCTCCGGGCTTTAGCCCAAACTATTTTTTATAAGTCTTCAGGAAATTATCAATATTGTTCTTCACTCGTTCCACAACATTATCGGTATTGCCTTTTACAAATTTTTCACCGATAATATTTTCGTATAATTCGATATAACGTTCCGAGATTTCTTTTACAAAATCGTCTGTCAACTCAGGAAGTTTTTCTCCTGCCTGTCCCTGGAAACCATGAGCCATGAGCCATTCGCGAACAAACTCTTTTGAAAGTTGTTTCTGTGCTTCACCTTTTGCCTGGCGTTCTTCATAACCTTCTTTGTAGAAATAGCGTGATGAATCGGGAGTGTGAATTTCATCAATCAAAATTATTTTTCCATCTTTCTTTCCGAATTCATATTTTGTATCAACGAGTATCAGCCCCATTTTGCTGGCTATTTCGGAACCACGTTTAAAAAGTTCGATCGAATATTTTTCCAGTAATTTGTATTCTGCTTCAGGAACCAAACCTTCATTAATGATTTCTTCGCGCGAAATATTTTCATCGTGTCTGCCTTGTTCTGCTTTGGTTGTAGGAGTTAGTATCGGATTGGGAAATCTTTCATGTTCTTTCATTCCATCTGGAATAGGAACACCGCAAATCTGGCGTGCACCTTTTTTATATTCACGCCATGAGCTTCCGGTGAGGTAACCACGAACAATCATCTCTACAGCATAAGGCTCACAACGATGCCCAATAGTAACCATAGGGTCGGGGGTAGCAATTTTCCAGTTGGGAACAATGTCGGTGGTAGCGTCAAGGAATTTAGCAGCAATCTGGTTAAGCACCTGTCCTTTGTAGGGAATGCCTTTTGGCAAAACCACGTCGAATGCGGAGATGCGGTCGCTAACAACCATTACTAAAAATTCATCATTAATATTATAAACGTCTCTGACTTTTCCTTTATAAAAACTTTTCTGTCCCGGAAAATTAAATTTTGTTTCAACTATTGCATTGTTCATATGTGTGATGTTTTTGAAGTGTGCTGCAAAATTAATTTAAAACCCGATATTAAAAAATCAGGTAAAAAAATAGTTATTAAAAATTATTAAGAATTTAAGTAGACAAGTTGACAAGGCATAAGTTGATAAGCTGGAATTTATTTAGATTTAAAAATTTTGGATGTTTTAAGAAATACTGATTATTTTAGCTACTCAGTAATATGAGTTAAAGCTTTAATCAAGATTCAGAACAAACATAATGAACACCAAGGTATAATAAAGATAAAAGTAATTATGAAGGTTTTTAGGGTTTATATTTACAAATATTTTATAGCATATCTTATATCAACGTTTGTATTAATACTAATTGAAAATTATAAAATTAAATTATCTAATATATCATTATATGGATTTGTTATCATTGCATTATTAGTTTTTATATTTATAGTTCCTTATTTTGAATACACCCATTTGATAGTGGATAATGAAAAGCGAAAAATAATTTTTAAACGTGAACGCTTTTTATTGAAAAAAAAAGAAATGGAATTTGATCTATGCAAATTATTATACTCTTATAAAGATGAATACGCAGGATTGCCTTCGAAAGAAAAAGTTTTCTCAATATATGAAAATGGTAAAAAGGTATTTAGATTGAGAGCAACAAAAATAGGACATAAATTACTAGATAGCTTTGTTAATGAAATTGAAAGAGTAAAGAAAGAAATATTAAATGTTTAAATATTTCAGGTTAAACTGTCGATAAGATAATTTAAAGTAAATTCAAATTTTACATTTTCATTTTTCAATCATCAATTTTACATAAGCATACTAATGCTTTCGCAGCGGTGTATCAGCTTTTCAACTTGTAAGCTTGTCTACTTGTCAACTTGTTTACTTTTTACTTTCCTTCCCATAAGCTTCCACAATGCGGTTTACCAGCCGGTGACGAACAATATCTCTTTCATCAAGCATTATAATTTCAATGCCTTCAATATTTTTTAAAATTCTCATGGAATGGAGCAAGCCCGATGCCTGGTTGCGTGGTAAATCAATTTGTGTAATGTCGCCGGTAACTATGAATTTAGAACTTCGTCCCATCCTGGTCAGGAACATTTTCATCTGGCTTTCGGTTGTATTCTGTCCTTCATCTAAAATTGCATATGCATTTTCGAGCGTACGTCCGCGCATAAAGGCGAGTGGTGCAACTTCAATGGTTCCATCTTCCATGTATGAATAAAGCTTTTGCGAAGGAAGCATGTCGCGAAGCGCGTCGTATAAGGGTTGTAAGTATGGGTCGAGTTTGTCTTTCAGGTCGCCGGGCAGGAAGCCAAGATTTTCGCCAGCTTCAACGGCAGGGCGTGTAAGAACAATACGTTTTACTTCTTTATTTTTTAAAGCGCGAACAGCCAGGGCTACGGCTGTGTATGTTTTTCCGGTACCTGCCGGACCAATGGCAAAAATCAGATCATTGTTTGCCGAGCTTTCAACCATTCGCTGTTGATTGATGGTGCGTGCTTTTACAGGCATCCCGTGTTTTCCGTGAACAAGAATTTCTTTATCTGTTTCTTCTTTGCCGCTGTATTGTTGTTCCGCATTCATTATGTAATCAATATCCTGTTCGGTTATCTTTCCGAATTTTTCATAATGTTTTAATAACAGGTTAAAACGTTCTGCAAAAACATTAACTTCTTCATTTTCCCCGATAGCTTTAACCGTATCGCCTCTTGCCACAATTTTTACCTTAGGATAATAACTGCGAATCTTCTCAAGATGGTTGTCATTGATGCCGAATATTTCTATTGGCGCTATCGATTCCAGAATAATTATTTTTTCCATCATCACATTGACATATTTAACAAATGATTGTTTATATAAAATTTTTTTGCCCGAATCAACATAAAAGATATTTAGTACTTTTGGCTAACGCAAAAATAAAACAAATTTCATCTGTTCACTCAGATGAAATAATTTTGTGAAGAAATGGCAATCATAACTCTTACTACCGACTGGGGTAACAAAGACCATTATACCGGTGCTGTGAAAGGCGCTTTGCTTTCACTGATGCCTGATGCCACTATTGTTGATATTACTCATGATATACCTACTTTTGATATTGGTCCGGCTTCATTTGTAATCCGTAATTGTTTTAAAAATTTTCCGGAAGGAACCATTCATATTATTGGAATCAATACCGAAGCATCTACTGATTCGCCACATACGCTTGCGTTATATGATGGTCATTATTTTATTGGTGCAGATAACGGAATATTTTCGCTTATCTTCGATCATCAACCCGAAAAAATTATTGAACTTGATATTACGCAGGATTCCGATTATTTTACCTTTTCAACCCGTGATGTTTTTGTTAAAGCTGCATATTTTATTTCAAAAGGTGAAAACATCGAAACCATGGGTTTTGAAAAAAAATCGATTAGAGAACTTTTGCCTCTCAAACCTGTTGTTGAAGCGAATGCTATAAAGGGAAGTGTTGTTTATATCGATTCTTACGAAAATGTGATTACAAATATCAATGAAGAACTTTTTCGTGAAGCAGGCAAAGGAAAATCTTTTACTGTATCTTTTCGCGGAGGATATGATATTACAGAAATTTCGCATGCATACAAGGATGTGGAGCCCGGAGAAAAACTGGCTTTATTCGGCTCATCGGGTTTCCTTGAAATAGCAATAAACATGGGTAATGCAAGCAGCCTTCTTGGTTTGAAACTTAAAGATTCTGTTCGTATTGATTTTGAAGAAAAGTAAAATATGAATCAATGTCCGCAGTGTAATTCGTTACTTAAGCCAAATGCAAAATTTTGTCATAACTGTGGTTGTGCAATTTTTAATTCTAATTCAACTCCAATTCAAACTCTAACAACTCGAACTCCTCTCGAATATCAAAAGCCTTATAATCGTCAGAAATATTATGCATGGACATGGTTTGCAATGACCATAATATTCCTGTTCTGTTTTTTATACCCGTTTATTTCTGATATGGATATGTTTGAAGGTGGCGGTGCTATGATAATGATTGGATTGGTAATGTTTATTACAAGTGTTATTGTTACTCCTTTTTATTTTAAAAGAGCATCGCGTTTAAGCAGAATTTTGTCCGGGCAAAATGTTTTAGTATATTGGGTTTATTCGCCTGAAGAATGGAGAGAATATACATCGGAAGAACTAAAACAACGTAAAAGCGAGAAGTGGGCGCTGTTTTGGGTGATCACGGTTATTGCATTTGTGGTAAATACCATCATGTCTATAATCCATCCTGATGGTATAATTATTTTTTTATTTGTCCAGGTTGGACTAATGCTGCTCATTGCTCTTACAGCGTTTTTATCATACAAGCTTCCGGATAATCAGAATAGAAAACATTTAGGACAGGTAATTATTGCCAAGGATGGAATTTACCTTAATGGTTCTTATCATTCGTGGGTAGGCATGTCGGCACGATTTGAAAGAGTAATGATTTCGGATGATAATAAGATTTTGCATTTTGTATATTCCGCAATGTCGCGTTATAGCAGGGATGAATATACTGTTAATGTTCCCGTTCCAAATAATGAATTACCTGCAGCTTTAAAAATCATCGGGTATTTCAAAAACATAAGTCGCTGATTTGTATTATAATTTTTTAACTAAAATATGGTTCTGCTCCTTTAAAATTGAAGTATATTTGCTTATCATATTATAAATTTTGAAACATTTGTTCTATATGAAGTCAAGAATTTTTTCCAAACTTATTTTCATTTTTCTCATTGCTTTTATTGTATTTGCAAATAATGTAAAAGCACAATCAAAGAAGAATAATTTTGAAACCGACAGCAAAAAACTGGAATCGGCTTTACAGATAATCGATCTTTTCTATGTAGATACCGTTAACAACAATAAGCTTGTTGAAACGGCAATCAATAATATGTTGAAGGAGCTGGATCCGCATTCTGTTTACATGAACAGGGAAGAAATGAAAGAAGCCAATGAATCACTACAGGGAAATTTTGAAGGTGTAGGCATCCAGTTCAGCATTATCAAAGATACGATAATGGTGGTAACACCCACTCCCGGTGGCCCTTCAGAAAAATTAGGAATACAATCGGGCGATAAGTTAATTAAGATTGACGGTGAAAATGCAACCGGTCCGACAATCAACAACAACTGGGTATTTAAGCATTTGCGCGGAAATAAAGGAACTAAGGTTAACGTAAGTATTTTACGAAGAGGAAAGAAAGAACTTTTGGAATATACAATCACCCGTGATAAAATTCCTGTTAACAGCATTGATGCAACTTTTATGGCTGATGAAACCATAGGTTATATTAAACTGAACCGTTTTGGTGGAACCACTATGGAAGAATTTCACACTTCTCTTACTCAATTGAAATCATCAGGAATGAAAAGTCTGATACTCGATTTAAGAGATAACGGTGGCGGTTATCTTCAAACAGCTGTTGATCTTGCTGATGAATTTCTTGGAAAAGATAAGTTAGTGGTATATACCCAGGGAATCAACAGTTCTAAAGTATCATATAATGCTACAGATAAAGGCGATTTTGAAAAAGGAAAACTGGTCGTTCTTATTAATGAATCTTCAGCTTCTGCCAGCGAAATTGTTTCCGGTGCAATACAGGACTGGGACAGAGGTTTAATAATAGGAAGACGATCGTTTGGAAAAGGATTGGTGCAAAAGCCTTTCCCGCTGCCTGATGGTTCATCGATAAGACTTACTACTGCAAAATATTTTACTCCTACAGGACGTTGTATTCAGAAACCGTATAATGAAGGAACAGATAAATATTTTAAAGACCTTACTGATCGTTACAAACATGGTGAGATATTTCATTCCGACAGTATTAAATTTCCCGATTCACTGAAATTTTATACTCCTAAAAAACGTCTGGTATATGGCGGAGGTGGTATTATGCCCGATGTTTTTATTCCTGCCGATACTTCAAAGATTTCTGATTATTATACCAATATCCTTCGCAAAGGATTGATATACCAGTTCTCTTTACAGTATGTTGATGTAAAGCGCGACAGCCTTAAAAGCACGTATAAAGATATTGCTGCTTTTAATAAAAATTTCAAGATCAGCGATGCCTTGCTTAATGAATTTATAAAATTCACTGAAGCCGATAGCTTGAAGAAAGATGAAAAAGGTTTTGAATTATCGAAAGAATATATTGTAAATCAATTAAAGGCAAATATCGGAAGAGGCTTGTTTGATATCAACGCGTATTTCCTTATTTCTACCGAGATAGATGATGTTTATCAGGATGCTATCAAAGCGATTAATGATAAAACTACTTTTAAAAAATATAAAATTGAATAAGAAAGGATAAATGGAAACCAATAGACTATATCTGATTTTAAATTGGGGGAAGGAATTTTAGAAGCGTATATTTTTATTCTTTCCAAATCTGTTCATTCAGCTTATTTACTTTCCGTTTATCAATTACAAAACCTTTTTCTTTGGTATTTGAGCCACATTCTTCAATATTTATTTTAATATATTTAGCTTTATAAAAGTTCAACCAATCGATAACATCATTTGTTGAAAAATCTTTTTCGTCAGAAAGAATCAATATCATAAAAACTATTTTGAAAGACCATGTGTAATCATAAAATCTTCTAAACTGCCAAGCCCTACTTCTGCCCTACGTTTATCAACGTTTTCAATATCTTCAATCGGATCGAGCTTATTCTGTAAATCCCAAGATGTTCCATAACGCTGTGGCTTTTTTTCAACTAAAGTAAGATGCTGGTCTATCCATTGTCCAAATGTTATTGGAGAAACGTTACCATTTTGTACTTCTTCTTTCATTATTTTTTCAAAAAATAACCATTCCTCACTGTCAATTGCAAAACGCCTTGCTCCATGTAAAAGCATTATATTAAATGCACCGGCAGCAGCAATACCAACTTTTTTATAATTTGGCCAGCCATATTGTTTTACTATTTGAGTTAAGTGATTAAAAATTCTTATATCTGTCTTTTTTAGTTCAATTCCCCATAACGAATCATTAAGCCCGTGTTTGCTTATCCTGTAATACTGGTCATCTTTTGCCATTTTCAATAATGTGTCGCGCAAGGGTTGATTAATATTTTTTAAATATGTATTATGAAGGGAATCGTAATCAGAAAAAACATAAAGTTTTACCTCGTTTAATTTTTCGGATGTTAATTTTGATAGATATTTAGAGCATAAATATGAACTATCATTTCCAAATAATATTAATTGCCTGATATATTTAGTAAGACAATTAATACTATCTAATTTTACTGCTATATCAGTAGCTTTATATAAATCATAAGGTGTTGCTTTTTCAACAACAAATGCTTTTTTATAATAACAAAATGCAGAATCTAAATTATTTCTGGTTTTGTATACCTCAGCTTTACTTATATATTTATAATACCAACTATATGGAAAATTTTCAGTTTGCGATATTCCATTATCAGTAATTAAAGTTATAAATAGTAATTGTATAAAAACAAATCTTAATATTCTTTTCATTTTTAAATAATTCTTCATCGACCTGTCGTAAGTCGCTTCATATTCTTTATTGAAATAACAGGCAGGTAATTCCCCGCTACTCCTATGATATTCGATGCATTCGCAACATATTCCTTTTCGTGAACAAGGGTAGGAGCAATTACAATTTTTTTTATTTTCATCAACAGAACAGGTTTTCATATATTATATTTTTGATTAATAAAGAATTTTTAATTACAGAATGGATTCGCATATTTATCGCAACTGATACAGAAAAACTTATTCTTTACAAACATGAATATATAAGGAAATGAAGTGAATCCTTCTCCTCTAATCTTATAGTTCGGATTCCTGTAGAATCCTTTTTTATTTAAGAATTTTGCCAGGTTCTGATTTTTATCAAAGAAAATTTGAAATGGCCATTGGTGTTTATTGATAATTTCTTTTTCTTTATCAATAGTATCATTTTTATTTATTGCAATCGCAAGTATTTGATAATTCTTTTCTTTGTTTTTGGTTTTATACCAATCCATATATTTTATACAAGCGCCACATGTTTTACACCATACAATAATCATAACGGTGTCCTTGGTTATTTCAATATTCTTTAAATTTAATTCTTTGTCGTCAATATTTTTTACAAAAACATCTTCGGTAAATATATCGTTGTTATAAACTGTATCTTTTTCAGTTTTTTTACAATTATTATTTTTATTTGTGATGATATCGTTTCCTGAAAAATAATTTTTAAAAATGATAAAAGATAACAATGATAAAATGATAACGATTAGCAGTGGTTTCACATATTTGGTTTTAAACATAAAATATTTTAATTATACTCGTTCTTAGCAGGTTTGCAAAGGCAAAACTGTTTAGAACGAGTTATATCGTACAGAGAACAAAAAATATTTTTGCAAAACTCTTTTCTGTCGGTATAAATATACTGAATCTTGACGAATTTGCATTATTTTTCAAATTCATTCAGCCGAAGTATAACTCTTTGTATTGATATTGAAAACTTCTGCATTCTGCTCCCGATAGCTATTGGGACTGCATTCTGAATTTTTTATTCACCAATAATTTTTATTAAAACTCTTTTTTGTCTTTTCCCATCAAACTCACCGTAGAAAATTTCTTCCCATGGACCAAGGTCAAGTTTGCCATTAGTAATAGCAACAACAACTTCCCTGCCCATGACCTGTCGTTTCAGATGTGCATCTCCATTATCTTCGCCAACATTATGGTGATATCCGTTACGACTATATGGCGCAAGCTTTTCGAGCCACTCCATGTAATCATGGTGAAGACCGTGTTCATTATCATTAATAAATACGCTTGCGGTAATGTGCATGGCGTTTACCAGGCACAGACCTTCTTTTACTCCGCTTTCATTAACTGCTGCTTCAACTTTAGGAGTAATATGTACAAACTGGTAACGCTGTTCGGTATTGAAAAATAATTCTTTTCTGAAAGTTTTCATAAGATGAATTTGTTTTCAAAAATATATTTTATACTGATACTAAAATAAAAAAATGCTACCTGTTTTTTCAGATAGCATAAAATATTTTAGAATGATGAATTAAAAGAATATTGTTACCCTGCCGTAGTCATCGTGTTTACGACCGTTTATCAAGCGGGTTATCTTATAAATGTAAACATCCATTACCACATCATCATATCCGCCTTCGTTGTTATACGTTCCATTCCATCCTTCGCCCCATGTGGCCGTGTGGAAAATAAGTTTACCCCATCTGTCATAAATCGACATCTCGTAATTTTCAGAGTTGAAGTTGATTCCTATTGGCATAAACAAATCGTTTTTACCATCACCATTTGGTGTAAATGAACTGGGAATATAAAATGTGCTGATATCATTAACCTGAACCCATTCATCAGTTGAATCAGTACATCCCCTGTCATCAGTGATAATAAGAGTAACAAGGTAATACCCATCTTTGGTAAATTCGTGAAAAGGATTTTGCAATACTGATGAAGAATGTCCATCGCCAAATTCCCAATCCCAGCTTACTACATTTCCAGAAGAACTGTCATAGAAATTAACCATTTCACCGGAGTTAATAACATTAGGGTCGAGGCTGAAATCAGCAGTAGGACCGGGGTTGCTTTGAATCGCTATATCTGAAGTTACAGTACATATTCCATCTGTTACGGTTACAGTATATAAACCGGATCCAATACCTGTTATTGTTGCTGTAGATTGTACCGGGTTTGTACTCCATGTATATGAATAGTTTCCGGAGCCTGAAGTAGCAACAACAGTAGCTGTTCCATTCAGCAACCTGCAATCCTCATTTGTTGATGATGTTGATAATGCTAATCCTCCCGATTGTGTAATGTTGACATTAATAGATGAAGAACATCCTCCTGCATCAGTAACAGTAACAGTATAACTTCCTTCAGGAACATTTTGTAGCGTATCTGTTGTTTGAACAGGAACTGAATTCCATGAATAAGTGTAAGGGCCTGTTCCAGTAACATTAACTATGGCTTCACCATTAGGCAAATAACAAGTTGCGTTGGTAATGCTTGCTACAGAAACTGATGGTCCGGGTAAACTTGATATGATTACAGAAGCAGAACTTATACATCCGGCGGCATCTCTAACGGTTATATAGTAAGTCCCTGATGCCACATTAGTAAGTGTAGAGTCAGTTATTCCATTTGACCATAAATACGCATATGGAGCAGAGCCTCCGGAAACAGTAGCTGATACGCTTCCATTTGCAATTCCGCAACCGGCATTGGAAATAAGAGTTGTGGTAACCGTTGGTCCATTAGAATTGTCAACTGTTGCTGTAACAGAAATACTGCAACCTCCGCATGATACAGTAACAGTGTATGTTCCGGCTGCCAGATTGGTTGCTGTCTGCGTTGTTTGTATCGGTGAAGTATTCCATGTATAATCATATGGTAAGCCACTTCCGCCTGATGGTATTACTGAAACTGTTCCATTAGGTTGTCCGCAATTTGCATTTGTTGAAGAGGTTGTTGCAGTTAATGAAGTACCTACATTAACAGTAACTGATGCACTGCCGGTACAACCTGATAAGCTTGTTCCTGTAACAGTATATATTTCTGTTGTTATAGGTGAAGCGGTTACTATATTTCCGTTTGTTGAAGATAGCGTTGAAGAAGAAGCCCATGTATAACTGTTGGCGCCTGTTGCTATTAATTGAACAGAAGAGCCGGGACAGATATTGGTGTCCGAGGGTGTAACCGTAACAGGAATGCTTGGATTCACATTAATGGTTACAGTTGCTGATCCCGAGCATCCTCCGGTTGATGTAGCCGTTACCGTATATGTTGAAGTTACCAGAGGGGAAACAGTTATAATTGCTCCATTTGCAGATGGCGTTATAGAATCAGCAGACCATGTGTAATTTGAACCTCCATTTGCTGAAAGTGAAATATTTTCACCGGGGCAAATATTTGTTGAAGTTGGAATGATACTAACATTTAATGATGAAGACACATCAATAAAAATATCATCGGTTTCAGAACATCCGTTATTATCAGTAACTAATACAGTATACGTAATTGGAGATAAGGGTGAGGCAATAGGGTTGGCAATTGCAGCATTGCTTAATCCTGTTGCTGGTGACCAGTTGTACATTATTCCTCCGGTAGCATTAAGCTGTGCACTGGTTGATGTACATATTGTTGTGTCTTGACCTGCATTAGCAGGAACTGGTTGAAGAACATTTACAATAACTGAATCAACAACAGAACATCCTGCGGTGTTTGATATCGTAACAGTATAAGTAGTTGTGGAATTAGGGCTTGCAACCGGATTGGCAATTGTAGTACTGCTAAGGCTGGCTGCAGGTGACCATGAATAGGTATCTCCACCTAAAGCATTTAAAGTTGTAGTAGTATTAGGACAAATTGTAACATCCAATCCTGCGTTGGCATTTATTGAGCCGCTTAAAGTAACAATAACATCATCTGTTGCAGAACATCCAACTGCATCAGTAATTGTTACAACATATGTAGTCGTTGAAGTTGGTGAAGCAACAGGATTTGCTATTGATGCATTATTTAAACCAGTAGAAGGAGACCATGAATAAATGGTTCCGCCCGTTGCATTTAAGTATGTGCTGGCACCGTTGCAAATAGTAACATCAGATCCTGCATCCGCTTTTATATTGTTAACGTAGACAATAACCGGTTGATGATATGTTCCCGGGCATGTTCCAACATAATATGTTGTTGTGGTATTAAGTACAGGCGTAGTAAAAGTTGCACCGGTACCCAAAATATTTCCTCCAACTATTGCATCGTACCAAATGATTGTTGTTCCCTGTAGTGGTGTTCCTCCTATAGATGCTGTAAGCGTTGCCGTATTTCCTTCACATATGGAATCATCTTCAGCAATGATATAATAAATAGAAGCAAATGCATTGTTGATGCCAGCACTACCTTTGGTAGCACCATTTGGCGGGAATTCGGTGAGGCTGGTAGAATTTGTTGTTCCATTATTTCCGCCTGTTGCTGTACGTGTGATTGTGCCGTTAGTAATGGCAATATATCCGCCGCCACCGCCGCCACCGGGTCCTTCAGCCTGCAATGTGGTATTTGTTGATGCGATTACCTGATTTCCACCTTTGCCTCCGTTAGCACAAGCATTGATACCAGAAATATTTCCAACAGATTTTAGTAAAATAGTTCCGCCTGCACCACCACCACCGGCAGCATCAGAATAAGAATTTGAAATACCATTACCAGATGTTGCATTTGCTGCGTTAGCGCCATTGCTTAATATTTGTCCTGAACCGGAAATAGTTCCATATGATTGTATTAAAATAATTCCGCCACCATTTGCCCCGGAAGAACCATAGCCGTCATTTTCGTTGCCGCTGCCTCCACCGCCACCCATAAAAATTCTTCCGGTACTATAGTCTAAGGGTCTGCCACCTAACCCTCCTCGAGTACAGCGAAAATCACCGCCCCATGCGATAATTTGATTTGTTGGTGTCCATGGTCCTACAGTAAGTGCATTTAAATTTTTAGATGAAAAAGAATAACCACCTCTGCCACCACCGGATGATGATGAGGTGGAAAAACCAGTTTCTTCAAGTTCCCATGCTTGAGCCCAGTTAGCTGTACTTATATCAGGAATACCCTTGCCTGTCCATAACGAAGTATCTCCTGCATTAGCCCCGCCGCCACCGCCATGGTTGTGAGCATTACCGCCACCGCCACCGTTTGCAGCAGCGCCACGGCAATACCTTCCACCTATTACATCATAATCTGCCTGAAACCCTGCGATACCTTCACCTTTTTCAGAACCAAATGTATCTTTAGGAAAATAATACTCTCCAATACCTAGTGCCGTTTTGGTATTATTCGAAATTAAACCTCCACGAAAACCTTTTCCTGAAACATCTATTGAGCCACCAGAAATAATTGTTGTAGCGACTTCAATTTCTACTGCAAGAATTCCTCCGGTTGTTCCATTCCATGTATCACAAGTGAGAACGCCGCCACTGTTAACTGTTAGAGAAGAATAGCGGGGCATGCGAACAACAACAGTATGACCGGAAGCCGTATAATTATTGGTTAACGAACATTCAATGTTTATTGTTGTAGAGTTGGGAACAGATAATACCTGTGCAAATTCATACAAACCGCAATTATTATAATTTGTGATTTGGCCCCAATAAAGTTCCTGTGCTCCTGTGGAAATTGAAGCTCCTTGCACTTGTATTATCATAATAAGATCGCCGGCGCTTAGTGAACCCGAAAAACGATTGTTGGAATTTAATCCGCTGGCTGCAACGCTTATTGAGGTAGCGCCTGCATTTGCATTTGATGTTAGGCTGGTATATTCATTTACAACAGTATTGGCAGCGGTGATAGTTTTTGAGCCGTCTTTACTGCGTTGAGAAAAGCAAAAAAATGATGAGAAAATAAAAAGACTTAAAATGAGGATATTTTTTATCTTCATAATATTTATTCCCAATAATTATTTTATAATTCGAAGCTTAAAATTCAGGCAATTGATCAACATCGTTATTTTTATCTTTTTTCAGAAAGAATTATGTTCGATATAAAAGGACGTGAATTCGATAAAAAAGTTGCTTCGATACCTTATTATTTAATAATTTTTTAGAATACAAAGATAATAATAAATATTATTATATGGTAATATATTGATAATTAGATTTATATGTATATAAAAATTTTAATCATTATTCATAAATCCTTTATCCTTTATAACTTTTAAAAATTGTTTTGAGAAAAATACATTGTCTTTTTTAGCATATCGTTTTTGTGCAAATATTTGTGCAAGTGTTTCCAGTTCATTAACTCTTAAAAGTTCCGCAGTTTGAGGCAGTGCTTCTTTTTCGCGGTAAATTTCATTGATGTCGTCTTCTGAATAATCGTGGTAAGTTTCGTGATGAACAATACCTTTATAAGGAAGGCGATCGGTAAGTTCAGGGGATTCGTCAGGATAACCTACAACTAAAGTGGCAACAGGAACAACACCTTCAGGGCATTTTAAAAGTTCAGCAATTTTATCGGACATATAAGTTACGGTTCCTAAATAACAAATTCCAAGTCCGAATGATTCTGCTGCAATGGCACAGTTCTGTGCAGCAAGCAATGCATCGATAGCAGCAGTAAAGAAGGAAAGGAAATTATCATAGCCCGGTTCTGCTTTACGTTGTTTGCACCATTTATTGAACCGGTTAAAATCGGCACAGAATGTAAGTGTTACCGGAGCCTGCAAAATCATATCCTGTTTGAAATGCAGTTCCCAAAGTTTTTTACGCATCTCTTTTTCCTGCGAAACAATGATACTATAAACTTGCATATTGCCCGTAGTTGAAGCGCGGAAACTGGCTTCCAGTATTTGTTTTAAAATGTTTTCCGGGATAGGAGTGTTCTTATATTTTCTGATGCTGCGGTGTTCCATCAAGGTTTTTATTGTATCCATAAATAATTATTTTTAGTGTAGCAAAGGTAAATGTTTTGATATTATTTAAAAACAGAAATATGTATAGAAAGGATAATAATCAGAGTTAAGGCCGCCGGCTGCGCCGGCGGCCGCAGAAGAAACCACCTTTATTTTTTATTTATTTTATTCTGAATCTTTTCGCTTTTTAATTCCCGCAATGCATCTGTTGCGATCCATTTCGCGGTTTTTGAATCGATTTGTAATATTTGTTCAGCATAACTAATTGCAATGGGATTTAATTTTTTATTTCTTTTTCCTATTTGTCGCAATGCCCAGTTAACAGCCTTTTTCACCATATTGCGTTCATCGGTGGAATGTTTTTTTATCAAGTCTAAAAGAGGAATAAATTTTTCATCTCCGGCTTTTTTATCGTGAACCGAGAAACAAGCCATTAATACAAACCCTGCACGTTTTACAAATTCTTCTTTTCTTTCAACCCATTCCAATGATTTTTTCCATGCATCTGTTGTATATTCAAATAAGTTGGAACAACACTGGTCGCACAAATCCCATGAATCGAAATCTTTTACCCATGATTCCATTTGTGTTACATCAACTTTTTTTGCATCATCGACCATAGTTGCAAGAATACGGGCTTCATGAAATCCTGTGTTCCATAATTCCAGTGCCAGTTCATGATTGTTTTTATGTTGCTTTGCAATATCACGCAACAAAGGAATGGAACAGCCCAATGCATTTTCAACATTAATGCCATACCTTGCCATTCCAATTCGGTTTTCTTCCTTGCTGTTCTTCTTTAAATAAATTATAATTTCTTTTACATCCATTATCTTGAACATTTAACTAAACCGCTTTGCGTTGCTATCCATGCATTTCCTGTTTTATCAAAAATAACTTTATTAATAAAAAAATTAGGAATATTGGAGTTCGATGGAGTATAAATTTGCCACTGATCATTTTTTAAAATATATAAGCCCATATTTGTGGCAATCCATAGTTGATTCAGGTGTGGTGTAATGATGTATTCAACAAACGAAGGCAGCTTGCTGTCATTTGGAGTTATAACTTTCCATTTATCATTTTCAATTTTTACAATTCCACCCCATGATGATATCCATACGTTGCTGCTATCGTCAAGCAATACCTGTGTTGTTAAATCATCGGGCAATGCCGAATTTTTTTTAGTGTAAACGATTGGTGCCGGGTTTATCATTTCTTTAATAGCGCTGTAATTATAAGCATATAAAATTCCTTTATCGGTGGCAATCCAAATAGCATTGCTTTTATTATCACATGCTATTGAGTTTACTGTATTATCGGGCAATGCGGAATTTGCTTTGTTAAACACTTCCCATTTGTTATTATAAAAAACGGCCAACCCATTATCGGTTCCAATCCATAACCTGTTAAGTTTATCAATGGTAATACATCTTGCATGTATGTCGGGAAGTGCCGAATTTAAAGGATTATAATTTATCCATGTTTTCCCGTTGAACGATGATATGCCATGATAGCGGCTCCCCGCCCACAGTCTCCCGTTATTATCAAATGCGATGCAGGTGATAAAATTATCAGGAATACCGTTGGTTGTATCGTATTCAATAAAAGTTTTATTATTATAACAAACCAGGTTTCCGCCAGAAAAGCAATCACCTGTTACAAACCAGATGTTTCCTGCTGAATCGGTATTTAATGTTTTAATAATATTGCTGGGGATAGCAGAGTTGCTTGTATCGAGAACTAAAAATTGCTGGCAAAACCCAACTACAGGAAATAATATTATAACGAACAGAATTTTTATTCTTTCCATTTTTTTAAAATACATTTTCTACATCAATCGAAACGAATTGCTTTTACCGGTGAAATCCTTGCTATGATATAAGAAGGTATGACCAGTATAAAGCTGCAAATTATAATTGTTCCGATATCAAGTAATAAAATGTGGATGATATTTAAATGAATAGGAACCTGTGAAAGATAATACTCTTCTTGTGGAAGAGTAATAATCCCGGTATATTTCTGAATAAGGCATAATCCAATGGCAATAACGTTTCCCCAAAATATTCCTTTGGCAATTAAATAGCCTGAAGTATATAAAAATATTTTTCGGATGCTTACATTTTCTGTTCCCAGTGCTTTCAGTATACCTATCATTTTTGTCCGTTCAAGTATTAAAATCAGTAATGTGGAAATCATATTTATTGCCGATACAACTATCATTAGTATAAGGATGATTATTACATTCATGTCCATCAGGTCAAGCCAGTCGAATATCTGCGGGTTTAATTGTTTGATATTTTTTGTGTCGAGGTCATAAGAAATATTTTTATAAACATATTCACTCATAGCGTCAAGATTTTTGAAATCGTTTATAAGGATTTCAAATCCTCCTACCTGGTTCTTGTCCCATTTGTTCAGCGACTGGATTTGTGCAATATCGCCAATTACATATACATTATCATATTCTTCAAGACCTGTTTCATAAATACCTGTGATAATAAATTTTCTTCCTTTAGGTTGTGTTTTGTCTTTCATGATGAAAAACATCCTGATGGAATCATTGCAATTAAGTTTTAATTTTTTTGCAAGCCGTTTTGATATTATAACCTCTTTTGATTTTGATGAATCTTTTAACTGCGGGATTCTTCCTTCAGTAATACTGTTTTGAAAAAAACTCCAGTCGTAATCGCTTCCTACTCCTTTAAGTACAACTCCTTCAATTTCGTCTTTTGTTTTTATGATCCCTGCTTTGGTTGCAAATACCTGTATGTGGCGAATTCCATCAACGGAATTAAAGGAAGGATAAAAATCCTGATTTTTATCAATAGGTTGTTCTTCCATTGATTCGTTGGAATCGAATTTTGTTATTTGAATATGAGAGCCGAAACCGATAACTTTATTACGGATGCCTTTTTGAAACCCGGATAAAATAGCAACCGATACGATCATAACAGCAATACTTATGATAATGCTTATAACAGCAATATTTACTGCCGGTTTGGTAAGTTTGCCTTTCTCTTTAATGGAAAGAATTTTACGCGATATGTATAATTCAAAATTCAATAAAAAATATTATAGAGAAATCATAATCACAAAAGTAGATAAATAAAACTAAGTTCTGAAAATATTATTTGAAAGAAAGGAAATGATATTTTGAGTGAATACTACTTGCACACATTTAAAAATTATCATTCATCATTAAAATACTTCGCTTTTATTTTCAGCCTGTGGCTTGGTTATTAATTGTCATTATCCGCCTTCCGGCATAGTCATAGGTGGTCATTTATTCTTTACTGCTGGTTATATACTTGTTATTTTTCAAGAGTAGATAGCGAATAAATAAATCTTAAATCATCAAATCTAAAATCTAAAATTATTTCTTTCAACTATTTAAAATAGGAATTATATTTGCATTTTTACAATAAAACTATGAGGCAGATTATAATAATAGTATTTGTATTATTATGCGGTTATAATGCAGAGGCGCAGATTAGGTATGTTGATACATCTGCAAAGACTATAACAGACGACAGTATCAGGAATGGAGCAGAAAGAACTGAACTTTATTTCCCCGTGCTTAAAGGAAAAAATGTTGCTATTGTTGCTAATCAAACATCTAAAATAGGAAAGGTAAGCCTTGTTGATAGTTTGTTAAATGCAGGGATTACCATAAAAAAAATATTCTGCCCTGAGCATGGTTTTCGCGGAAAGACCGAAGCAGGAAAAAATATTTCAAACTCTGTAGACTCCATTACCGGATTACCAATAGTTTCGTTGTATGGCAAGCATTACAAACCTAAAAATGCCGACCTTAAAGGCATTGACATTGTTGTGTACGATATACAAGATGTTGGCGTTCGATTTTATACATACATTTCTACAATGACCTATGTTATGGAGGCTTGTGCCGAAAACAATATTGAATTTTTAATTCTCGACAGGCCTAACCCGAATGGATATTATATTGACGGTCCGGTGCTTGAAAAAGAATTTACATCTTTTGCCGGATTACATCCGGTTCCTATAGTATATGGATTAACGGCTGCTGAGTATGCCTGCATGGTTAATGGCGAAGGGTGGCTGAAGAATGGCGTAAAATGCAATCTTAGATATATAACAGTTGATGATTATAATCATTCTTATATGTATATTCTTCCTATTCCTCCATCACCAAACCTTCCGAATATGGATGCAGTGTATTTGTATCCTTCGCTTGGTTTATTTGAAGGAACAAAAATTTCAGTGGGTAGGGGCACCGAAAAACCTTTCCAGGTTATTGGCAGTCCATTTATAAAAAATAAAAAATTTTCATTTACTCCTCAAAGCGTTGCAGGTTGTGCAAATCCGCCATACAAGGGTGAGAAATGTTACGGTTACGATCTTACTAATTTTTCGGAAATTTATGTAAAAAGCCTTCGCCAGATATATATTTACTGGCTACAGGCAACATATAAAGAAATGAACGATTCGCTTAATTTCTTTAATAACTATTTTAATAACCTTGCCGGAAACGCCGTTCTGAAAGAACAAATAATTTCAGGTAAAAGTGAAGAAGAAATCCGTGAGTCGTGGAAAAGCGGACTTGATGCATATAAAGCAATAAGAAAGAAATATATTCTGTATCCCGATTTTGAATAAAAATATTATCTGTTTTAAAGAACAGGAATAAAATATTATGAGTAAGATAAAATCAACTTCCATGAATAGGAGTGGGCAAAAGCCAATCCAGAAGAAAGCGCCCGAAAAAAAAAATAAATTTATTATCCTGTTCAACAAGTACCCATCGCTGATAATTTTTTTATTTGCTTTTTTTCTTTATACAAATACACTGGTAAATGGTTATGCCCTTGACGACGGGTTGATGATTGAAAATAATAATTTTACTAAAAAAGGTTTTTCCGGTATTACTGATATTTTAACTCACGACCAACTGGGAGGGCAAGGTAGTGATGCTTCTGCAATTTACCAGGGAGGACGTTATCGTCCGTTGTCTCAAGTACTTTTTGCTATTGAAGTTCAGCTTTTCGGAATGAAAGCATTTCCTATGCATTTGGTACATATATTTATGTATTCCTTGCTTTGCTTTTTACTTTTTATTACTCTAAAAAAAATATTTTCTGAATTTAAAGCCGATAAATGGTATACCTCGATACCATTTGTTGCAGCTCTGTTATTTGCTGCACATCCCATTCATACCGAAGTTGCTGCGAATATCAAGAGTGCCGATGAAGTAATGTGTATGATCGGTGCAATCATGTCGCTGTATTTTTCGCTTAAATATATTGATGAAGAAAAACGGATATACCTTTTTTATTCGTTTCTTTTCATGGTCTTTGGCGTATTCTCAAAAGAGAATGCTGTTACATTCATTGCTGTCATCCCGCTGACAATTTATTTTTTCAGAAAAGCAGAATTGAAAAAATATATTTATACTATACTCCCGTTGGTTGCCGGAACAATTGTATATTTTATAATACGATTTTTAGTGATAGGATTCTCAACGAAAGAGGTTGTAATAACAGAATTATTTCATAACCCGTTTTTGTATGCAACTACTTCCGAACGATATGCAACAGTTATGTTCACATGGCTGAAGTATTTGATATTACTTGTATTCCCGCATCCGCTTACTCATGATTATTATCCTAAACAAATTCCTATTATTAACTGGGCTGATGTTAGAGCTATAGTTCCCTTAATAATTTATGTGGCTATGGGTGTATATGCTTTATTGAAAATAAAAAGCAGGAATATTATTTCTTTTGGAATTTTGTTTTATCTCATCACATTTTCGGTAACATCGAATCTTTTATTTAACCTGGGATTATTCATGAACGAGCGTTTTATGTTTATCCCATCGTTAGGGTTTATCATTGTTTTAACATATTTATTCATTACCTTATTTAAAATAGTTAAAGAAAGAAATTTAAAAAATTATGTACCGCTGATTTTATCGTGTGTATTGCTTTTATATTCTGTAAAAACCATTTCGCGAAATACAGCATGGAAAGATAATTATACACTTTATACTACTGATGCAAAGACCTCGGTAAACAGCAGCAGGTGTAATGTTATCGCAGGTTCCATGTATTTGGCTAAAGGTCGTGATGAAAAAAATGAAGAAAAGAAAAATACATATTACCAGGAAGCTTATGAATTATTTAAAAAAGGTGTCGGGATATATGAACGAAATATTGAAGGTTGGAATTGCTTAGGTGAAGTTTCTATTTACCTCGAAAAATATGATGAAGCAGAAGTGGCATTAAAAAAAGTTTTGAAGCTCGACACACTCAATGAATCGGCGTTGCATAACTATTCATATATTGCTTTTCATTACCAGGAATTAAAACAGGATGATAAAGCATTAACAGTTTATAATTATCTGAATTCGCAAAAACCCGAAGTGAATTACTATTCTAATATTGCTGATATATATAACAGGAAAGGCAATACCGATACAGCCATTACTATTATTAATTATGCTTTGAAAATGAAACCCGATTATATTGATGCATACAACCAACTGGCAAAGTATTATGCATTAGATAAAAAAGATTTTAAAAAATCGTTGGAATGTTTGGAAAAAGCATATTCGATCAATCCGAAATTTCAACCAACATTAGAGAATTTGGGAATTATATATGGAATGAAATCGGATTATAAAAACTCACTTCTATATCTTGAAAAAGCATTACAACTGGATTCTACAAATGCTTCAGTTTGCAGGAATATCGGTAAAACATATGATGCACTTGGTAATGCGGAAAAAGCTAATTATTATTTTGTAAAAGCAATGTATCTGTCGAAACAAAAATAAATTCAAATATTTTACCCGGAAAATGAAAAATACAAACCAGAAAAATTCAGGCAATAAAAATCAAAAAAATATTTCTCAGCAGAATACCCAGAAACAGTTGAAAAAAAAACCTGATACCAATCCGTACTATATCTTATTTTTGATTGCTTTTCTGATTTATTCCAATTCACTTTTTAATGCTTACACGCTCGACGACCGTCTGACCATTACTGACAATGCGTTTACAAAGCAGGGTGTTAAAGGCATTGATGATATTTTAAGTCATGATACGTTTGTTGGATTTTTTGGTATACAGAAAAACCTTGTAGCAGGTGGGCGTTACAGACCGATGTCGCTTATTACATTTGCACTCGAGTATCAGCTGTTTGGCTTAAGCCCGTTTATCAGCCACCTTATTAATATATTAATGTATGCATTTTCATGTGTGCTGATATATAAAGTTTTGCTGATGCTATTTCCTGCTGATAAAAATACAAAATGGTATTTGACTATTCCATTCCTGGCGAGTGTACTATTTGCAGCTCATCCGTTGCATGTTGAGTGTGTTGCCAATATTAAAGGCCGTGATGAACTGATGAGTTTTTTAGGTTCGTTTGCTGCATTGTATTTTATTTTAAAATATCTTGAAGATAAAAAAATTCTTCATCTTATTTTGGCGCAGCTTATATTTTTTGTAGGACTGATGTCGAAAGAAAATACAATAACATTTGTTGCTGTAGTTCCGCTAACCCTATTGTTTTTCAGGAAAGCAAATATTATTGAAACAATCAAACAGACCGTATTTTTATTTATTACAAGTATAGTTTTTATTTTGATACGATATAAAGTTCTGGGATTTTTTATGGGCGCTTCCATTGACAATGAACTTTTGAATAATCCATTTATTGATGCAACTGCCATGCAAAAATTCGCAACAGTTTTACTGACATGGGGAAAATACTTGATATTGCTGGTGTTCCCGCATCCACTTACCCATGATTATTATCCGAAACAAATACCGATAATTAATATGACGGATGTCAGGGCAATAATTCCGTTATTAATATATGTAGGACTTATTGTGTTTGCAATACTGAAATTGAAGAAAAGAAATGTTGTTTCGTATGGGATTTTATATTTCATGTTTACCTTTTCAATTGTTTCGAACCTGGTGTTTTCGATAGGAACATTTATGAACGACCGTTTCATGTATATGCCATTGCTGGGCTTCACAATAATTGCTGCATATTTTTTCAACTGGCTTATGACGAAAAAAAATGTTTCTGAAAAAACTATTATTCTTATAGGAAGTGTTTTGTTGTTGGGTTATTCAGTAAAAACATTCAGCAGGAATTTTGTTTGGAAGAACGATTACACGTTGTTTACTACCGATGTTAAAGTTTCGCCGAATTCGGCAAAGTGTAATGTTTCAGCAGGAGGACTTTCGCTCGATATGGCTAGCGAAGAAAAAGACCCGGTTAAGAAAAAGAAATATATTGAAGATGCGTTGACCTATTTGAATAAAGGAGTTACCATTCATCCAAAATACGATGCTGGTTGGGTGTTACTGGGGCGTGCCATGATTTTTCTTGAAGATTATAAAAAAGCCCGTGAGTATTTTAAAATAACACTGACATTAAATCCTACACAGAAAGAAGCGCTGAACAACTGGCTTTACTGTGCACAACAAAGCGCCAAGAATAAAGATTATGCTGAAGCTGTTGAAAGTTACAAAGGTCTTTTGCAATATAAAAAGCTTGACGATGACTTATATATTCAGATTGCTACAGTTTATGAAGATGCCGGAAAAACCGATTCCGCAATTGCTACGCTTGATACACTGATATTGAGAAATCCTCAGTATGCTCCTGCATACAGCAAAATGGGTGAGATTTACGGAAAGGTTTTAAATAATATTGATAAGTCGCTTGAATATTTATTAAAAGCGTATTCAATAAAAGCTGATGATGCATCGCTGCTTGAGAACTTAGGAATTGCTTATGGAATAAAAAAAGATTATGCACAATCCATTTTATATTTTGAAAAAGCGCTTGTTGTATCTCCCGATAATTACAGGATATATTCAAATATGAGCGGAACATATCACAATATGGGTAACGATGCAAAAGCAAAAGAATGTTTGCAAAAGGCAGCAGAGTTGCAGAAGAAAGAGGAGAGTAGTAAAGGGCAGGTAGTAAGTAAAGAATAAAAATATTTCAAAATAGAAAATTAATAATTCTAAATATACACAATATTTTTTATTATTTGTTATGATTAAAAAAACTCATATAATAATTGTATTCCTGCTATTATTAATGTTTAGTCTTAATAATAGTTTTTCTCAGGACACTTTATCTATTGATCTTAGAAATTGTCATGATAAAAATTATATTAAAATTAATCCTTGGGGTATGCTATGGGGAAGTTATCAATTATCATACGAAAGATTTATTAATAGTCGAAATTCAATAGAGATCTATGCAAATTATAAATACAATACCACAAATGCGTTTCTATTTAATTATATCGATAAACCTAATCTGACATATAAAATTATTGGCTTTATGACCATAATTAATTACAAGAGATATTTTTTATGTCATAAAAAAAATAATAAATTAAATGGAAATTATATGTCATCATTCTTTAGATATTCTCATATAATAGAACATGTTTACCCAGAATGTGACTTTGGGATTGAAAAATCAAACTCCTATAAATTTGGTTTTACAATCGGGCATCAGACTATATATTCAGGTATGGTTATAGATTTGTTTGTCGGTACTCAATTAGGGTATATTCCTGATGGGTTAAGTTTGTATTCAATGCCATGGGATGATGGATTTGGCTGGATACCTGGAATAAGGTGTGGGATTAATTTTGGATTTGGATTTTAAAATGAAAAATTATAATACTGTAGAGATTGCTATTCTATTATAAGCTTAACATTAAAAGTCATTATTTAATTGCGTTAGAAGAGTTTTGAAATTTTGTTTAAATATTAATTTGTTATAATTAAAATAAAATAATGAACATAAAAATAAAATTATTAGCATTTAATGGAGCAGCAGAATCTGTTTATAAAAATGCGATTAAACGAATTGAAAAATTAATTTCTAAAGAAAAATATGAGATTGTTGAAAATAATGCTGATGTTTTGTTTTTTCTAACTGGTGGCTCTGAACAACCAGCAAAGATGCAGGTTTTGGAAGGATGCTTTTATTTACTTATAGGTTCGCAACACGATAATTCGTATGCTTCAGCTACGGAAGTCAAGGCATACCTGAATGAAAAAAATATTTCTTCAATATTGTTAGATGAAGAAGAACCCGAAACAAAAGAAATTCTTAAAAACTTTTCTGTAGTAAAAAAAGCATTGGAAGATTTAAAAGGGAAAAAGCTAGGGCTAATAGGGCAAGTTTCGGATTGGCTCATCGCTTCTGCAATTCCTTCAACAATATTGGAAAATAAATTAGGAATTAAACTAATAGAAATTTCATGGAGTAAACTGAATCATTTTTCTGAGTACAAACCTTCTGAATCATTTCTAAAATTTTATTCTGAAAAAAAGAATTTTGATTTAACTGATACAGCAAAAGTTGATGAACTCTTGAACGACGCAATAAAAAAATGGAACCTTGATGCAATTACAGTTGAATGTTTTCCGATGGTTCAGAAGGATAGTGTTACGGCATGCCTGCCACTTGCAAAATTAAATCACGAAGGTTTTCCTGCCGGTTGTGAAGGCGATATTACTGCAATAGCAGGTATGATGCTTTGCAAAGAAATAACAGGAATTGTTCCATGGATTGCCAATGTTAACAAGGTTACTGATGATGTTTGCATGTTTTCGCATTGCACAATTGCACCGGCTCTGGTTTCTGATTATTCTGTGAAGACACATTTCGAAACAAACAAAGGCACTGCAATTGAAGGCGATTTCAAAAGTGATTTGATTACGATTTTCCGTTTTGATAATAAGTTAAGCAAAGCATTTATTGCAACTACAAAAATTACAGGTCGCCCAAAGTCAGCTACAGCCTGTCGTACTCAGATTGAAGTGAAGTTAAATGAAAATGAAGTAAAACTTTTAAAGCAAAATCCGCTTGGTAACCATCATCTGATATTCCCCGGCGATTGCAAGGAATTATTGAATTGTGCCTGTAGACTTCTTGGAATTGAAGTTTTGAAATAATCAAAGTTTTTAGATAACTATAAAAACTCAGTTTATATTTCGTGAAAAAACTTCAAGACAATCTGTAAAAATGAATTGAAATTTTTAGCCCAGTGCCATCCACGCAGCCTGTTCTCCGGCCAATACTCCTGTTGAAAAAGCAATTTGCAAATTATAACCTCCGGTGTTGGCATCCAGATCAAGGACTTCACCTGCAAAGAAAAGGTTAGGATAAATTTTCGATGCCAGTGTTTTTGAATTTATTTGTTCAAGACTGATGCCGCCTGAAGTAATGATTGCCTCGCTGAACGGGCGAAGTGCGGTAACCTCAAAACGAAAATCTTTTAACAGCAAACGGATTTTTTTTCTTTCTTCGGATTTAATCTGTCCTGCTATTTTTTCTCCGTCAAGATTTAGTAACCTGATGAATTCAGGAATTAATTTTGCAGGTAGCCATTTCCTGAAAATATTTACCAGTTTCATTTTTCCGTTTTCATCCAGATCGCGCTGCAGGCGGTTGTCGAGCTTTTGCTCATCCAGTGCGGGTTTTAGGTCAATCGAAAAAATAATTTTTTTCTTTTGCTGAATAGCATCATTGAATCTTCGACTTAAAGTAAGAATGATTGGACCTGATAAACCAAAATGAGTGAACAACATTTCGCCGAATTCATCACCGGCTTTTTTCCCGTCAATCCACACATTAACTTTAACATTAATTAAACTTAAGCCTTGCAAATTTTTTGCCGAATCACCTTTTGTCTCAACAGGAACAAGTGCCGGACGAATAGGTGTTACCTGATGCCCAAGATTTCTGGCAATTGGATAGCCTTCACCCGACGAACCTGTAGCAGGATAAGAAGCTCCGCCGGTTGCAAGGATAAAAGTTTTTCCGTAAATAATTTCGTTGGGAGCAACTTCAACAGCTGTAACTTTATTTTCTTCTGTAATAAATCTTTTTATTTTACTGTTGCAGCGAATTTCAACTCCGCATGATCTGGCGTAATCAAGCATTTTATTTGCCACATCAACTGCCGAATTGCTTTCGGGAAAAACACGACCGCCACGTTCAACAACTGTTTTAACACCTATCTGTTCAAAGAAAGCAACTGTGTCATCATTAAAAAATCGAAGGAAAGAAGGTTTTAAGAAATTTGGCTGCGGACCCGTTTCGGTAAGGAATGCAGCCATAGGCGCGGTATTGGTGATGTTGCATCTTCCTTTGCCGGTGATTTTTAATTTTCGTAAAGGTTCGCGCATTTTTTCAAGAAGCAAAACTTTTGCGCCGTTTTGCGCTGCAAATATTCCGGCCATTATTCCGGCAGGACCGCCACCAATGATTACAACATCATTTATCATCTTCTTCCGAATCTTTTATTTTGTTTCTTTTCCTGGCGAAAATCTTTTTTATTTTCCTTGTAATCCTTGATTAGCTTGGGAAGCAGATCTTCGCGATGCAATTTTAATAAAGTGTCTTTTATCCAATTCACATTTTCTTTTTTATACCAGAAGAAAAATTTCTGTTGTTCATGTTTATCTTTTGAAGAATGTGCAACATAAACATGCTTCAATGAATACGGGTCGATGCCGGTATAAAATATTTCTGTTGATAAAGTCATTGGAGTAGGAGTGAAGTCCTGAACCTGCTCCAGGTGAAATCCCATATTTTTTGTTTCGGCAGCAAGCTCGGCCATCTGCGCCAGTTTACAGCCGGGATGACTGGAAATAAAATAAGGAATGAGTTGTTGGTTTAATTTTTCTTCACGACAAATTTTATTGAAGGTGGAATTGAATTTCCGGAAACTGTCGAAAGAAGGTTTACGCATCATTTTTAAAACTTCATCGGAAGTATGTTCGGGTGCAACTTTTAACCTGCCCGAAACATGCTCGCAAATAACTTGCTTTGCATATTCCGATAAATGATTTTCTTTGTCAACCTTGCTGTCATTGGTTTGCAGCATGTCGTAACGGATTCCGCTTCCGATAGTAACTTTTTTTATTCCCTGAATTTTCGACACCTTATTATATATATCCAAAATCGGCTTGTGATTTATGTCAAGATTTTTACATACGCTAGGATAAATACAAGAATATCGTTTGCAAGTTTCACAAAGCTTTAAATCTTTTCCCTGCATTTGGTACATGTTGGCTGAAGGTCCGCCAAGATCGGTAATGTGTCCTTTGAAATCGTTTTGTTTAGTAATGGTTTCAACTTCTTTTAAAATTGATTTTTCTGAACGACTCGAAACAAATTTTCCCTGGTGAGCTGATATCGTGCAGAAGCTGCATCCACCAAAACATCCGCGATGAATATTCACCGAGAATTTTATCATCTCGTATGCAGGAATTTGTCCACGGCTTTCATAACGTGGATGTGGCATTCTTGTAAAAGGCAAATCGAACGATGCATCAATTTGTGATGAAGACAATGGAGGAAAAGGAGTATTTACAACCAACCATTTTTCGCCATGTTGCTGAATTATAGTTTTTGCTTTTAATGAATTCGATTCGATTTCGATTTGAACAAAATTTTTCGCATAAGCAATTTTATCTTTCAAACATTTTTCGTATGATGAAAGTTCAATCGCATCAGGTATTACAAGTTTTGTATTATCAATGTAAGCGGTCTGTTCAATATTTTTTAATTCATTTATTTTTTTTCCTTCCGAAAGTTGGGCAGCAATTTTACGAATAGCCATTTCACCCATTCCATAAACCAACATATCAGCGCCCGATTCAAAAAGAATAGAAGGCTTCAATGAATCCGACCAGTAATCATAATGTGTGAAACGGCGAAGTGATGCTTCAACTCCCCCAAGAATAACTGGAATTTCAGGAAAAAGTTTTTTCAGGATTTTTGTATAAACGATACTTGCATAATCAGGACGAAAACCAGCTTGTCCACCGGGAGTGTAAGCATCATCAGAACGCAAGCGTTTGTTGGCTGTGTAATGATTTATCATAGAATCCATGCATCCCGCAGTAACTCCGAAAAAAAGTTTTGGAGTGCCAAGCTTTTTAAAATCTCTTAAATCATCGCGCCAGTTTGGTTGGGGAAGAATAGCAACTTTAAATCCGTCCTTTTCCAGAATGCGTGCTATTACTGCATGCCCGAACGATGGATGGTCAACATAAGCATCACCGCTGACAATAATAATATCGGGCTGTTCCCAACCTCTTGCTTCAATTTCTTTTTTTGAAATAGGAAGCCATGCTGATTCCGATAATTTTGAATTACTCAAGTTTGAATTTGAAAGTCAGAACAAAAGTACGAAAAAGTTAGGAGCAAGTAGTAAGTCTCAAGTAGTAAGTAGTAAGTTGGGCTTTGTTGGAATTAGAAGATTATTATAAAATCAAGTCTGCCTAATGGAGTGGTGAAAAATAAAAAAGTCAAAAAAGAAATTGAACATCTAACAACAAAACCACAAACAACTAACGACAAACGACAATCAAACCTTCTTCCTGTATACTAGCTTATCATCACCATCGGCATAGAAATCGGTGAAGCGGGCAATGAGCTCGCAGTTGCATTTATCGTAGAATTTTTGAGTGGGAATATATTTTTCTTGTGAAGAAGTTTCAATATAAATTGCTTTGCCTCCCATTTGCTTTATAGCTGTTTCGGTTTTATCCATTAATATTTTTCCAAGTCCGAGACTGCGGAAATCGTTATGGACAGCAATCCAGTATAAATCGAAACTATAAAGTGTACAGGGAATATTTCCAAAGCAAGTGTAGCCAATTGTTTTCCCGTTTTGTTCAGCAAAAATGAAATAGTAACCGCTTTCTTTTCCTTTTTTCAAACGTTCTTCAACAAGTTCAACAGCCACATCAATTTCGTAAGAATGAAAAAAACCAGATGATTCGATGATTTCACGAACATTGGCAATGTCGCTTTCAAGAACTTCTTCTCTGTATTTGATTTCCATTTTTACTTTTTAAATTACAGCTCTTTCAACAATACGATGAACAACATCGGGAAATGAATATCCAGCTTTAAGCGATGCAGCATAGAATCCGCTGTTTTCAGCAATACAAGGATTGGCATTCACTTCCAGCACATAAATATTTCCGTTCTTGTCAACGCGCATATCAACGCGTGCATAACCTTGCAGTTTGAAAACATTCCAGCAGTCGCGTGCAACCTTGTCAATATTTCTATGAAGTTCTATATCTTCTTCTTTAACTTCAAATGTGCGGGCAGTGTTCTCGTATTCAAAAGCACCTTCAACCCATTTGCCTGAAAACCCCATTATCTTTGGTTTTCCTTCAGGGTAATCAAAGAATTGCATTTCTGCATGAGGAAGAACATCAGGTTCTGTCATACCTTCCCAAACTGAAATATTGAATTCGCGTCCGTCAATATATTCTTCAATAAAATATTTTCTTGCCGGATATTTTGCAAGGCCTTTAATATAATTTGCATTGTTCCCGTAAAAAACATTTTCTTCTTCAATACCCAGCGAACCATCTTCCCATATTGGTTTCAGGATGTATCGTTTCTTTGGGTCGAGCAAATGAAGCTGGTCCATTTCAAACCAATCGGCCGTGGGGATTCCATTCCAACGCATCATTTTTTTTGTCAGCACCTTTGAAGTAGTGATGAACAGGGCTTCTATAGGTGAGCCGGTGTAAGGAATGTGTAAGTGTTGCAACAATGCGGGAACGATGTACAATATTTCACCGGTATGTTGAATGGTTTCAACCAGGTTGAAAATGACATCAGGTTTTATTTCATTAATTTTTTCAATGAGTTCATCTAACTTTAATGAAGCCGGCATTTGCAAAACTTCATATTCTTTTTCTTTTAAAGCATCTCTTACGACATCCACTTGTTCGAGCACATCCAGTTCATCCTGTTTCGAATCGGGAAACACTTCACTGTATAAAATCAGAATTTTTTTCTTCATTATTATTTTTTTATTCGCTTTATTGCTGAATCCATAATTTTTCCGATGAGTTCGTTATAGCTGATTCCAGCCATACGACAAAGGATGGGAAGGTCGGAATGAATAGGATTGAGTCCTGCCAAAGGATTCACTTCAATAAAATTGGGAATGCCGTTATTATCGAGCCTCAAATCAATTCTTCCCCCATCGCGGCAACCCAGTCCACGCCAAGCTTGCAAGGCAACGTCTTTGCATTTCTGGGTAAGTTCATCTTCAGGAATTTTATAATCGATCAAATCCTGGTAATGTGCTTTTGAGTTGTATGAATAAATTTTTGATGTTTCATTTTCGCGGAAGCAAACTTCCATTAATCCTACAGCTTCGGCATTTTTGCCGGTGCCGATTATTCCAACAGTGAATTCACGGCCGGGTAAAAAGGTTTCTACCAATACAGGTTGTTTGTATTGAAGAAGTCTTTCCATGCAAGCTTCTTTAAGTTCGCTGACATTATTAACTTTTGAAGTAGCGTCAATACCTTTTCCGGTTCCTTCAGCAACAGGTTTTACAAAAAGCGGGAAAGGTAGATCAATACGGTTGATGTCATCTTCGTATTCAACAATTTCAAAATCGGCAGTAGGAACTCCTAAATCACGCATAACCCTTTTGGTCATTCCTTTGTGAAGCGTGAGTGAATTTACCAGTACATCGGAAAAAGTATAGGGAATGTTATAAATGTCGAGTATTGCGGGAACCTGTGCCTCACGGCCTATTCCGTAGTAACCTTCGCAAATATTAAAAACGATGTCCCATTTTTTTCCGTTATGCAGCATGCTTAAAAGCGAACGAACATTTCCTATGCGCTGTGTGCGATGTCCGTTTGCTTTTAATGCTGATTCAATACCTTCAATGGTTTCTTCGCTGTCGAATTCGGCAGCTTGTTCTTCGGTAAATCCATCGGCAATATAATCGGATTTTAAATCGTATGCTATTCCTACTTTCATGCTAATGGAAATTTAAAATTAAAATGATTAATTAACAGAAGTCAGGATATTTGTATTCTTTACCTGAATAATTTTTCAGTAACACATAGCCGCCTTCACGTCCGATAAAATATTCAGGTAGTATCGGAATCTTTCCGCCACCACCGGGAGCATCAATTACGTAGGTAGGCACAGCATATCCTGAAGTATAACCACGTAACCCTTGTATGATTTCAAGCCCGCGTTCAACAGTAGTTTTAAAATGCGATGAACCTGAAATAGGGTCGCACTGGTATAAGTAATACGGACGAACTCTTATTTTCAAAAGTTCGTGAACCAGTTTTTTCATGGTAGCTACTTCATCGTTTATTCCTTTCAGTAGAACAGTCTGGCTTCCTAAAGGAATTCCTGCATCAGCAAGGCGGTCGCAGGCTTCCTTGGTTTCGGGAGTCATTTCAACAGGGTGAGTAAAATGAATGCTCAACCAGATAGGTGAATGTTTTTTCAGAACAGAAATTAACGATGGAGTAATTCTGTGTGGCAACACAACCGGAACTTTTGTTCCTATGCGGATAAATTCAACATGCGGAATTTTTCTCAGTCGCGTTAGAATATAATCAAGTTGATTATCGCCTAAGGTTAACGGGTCGCCGCCGGAAAGAAGTACATCACGGATTTGTTTTTTTGAAGCAATGTATTCAAAAGCTTTTTCAAGGTCTGTTTTTTCGAACTTGTAATTTTTTTCTTTTGCAACCATTCGTGAACGGGTGCAATACCTGCAATAGGTAGAACAGAATCCTGTAACTAAGAGTAAAACCCTGTCGGGGTATCGATGTACGAGATTTGGAACAGGACTATCGTGCTCTTCGCACAACGGGTCGGCATTTTCTCCTTCCGATTTTATGTATTCGTCTTCCAAAGGAATCACGCATTTACGAATTGGGTTGGTGCGTGGTTTTTCTTCAAGCAAACTTGCGTAATACGGCGTAATGCGCAATGGGAGCGAATCTTCACTAAAGAAATAAAAATTCTTTTCCTTGATGTTGAGTTGTACTAATTGCTGCAACTGATTTTTTGAAGTGATGGAATTTCTGATTTGCCATTTCCAGTCAAGCCATTCTGTGTCGCTGACGTTCGGGAAATGTTTCTTCATGAATTTTCTAGAGTTGTCACTGATTATATTAAAATCAGGTTCTTTCTCTATTGCAATTGTTTGTTTAAAGTTGGATAAAAATTCTTGCCGGAAATCAATTAAGCTTTTTTGGCTTGGAGGTTCGTCGTCGATGGTAATTTCAATTTTTTTATTTTCTGTTTCCCGTTGATTCGGATTTTTCATTTTCTCCTTTATTTTCGGTGTAGATTGATGTTTTGGGTTTATATATATGGATAATATTTTAAATAAAAAATTTTATACTGCAATACTAATATGTTTTTGCTTTTAAAAAAATACATTTCAAAAAATTTTATTAAGATTTTATTAACTTTTTTTTGTGAAGTATTGTTGAGATAAAATTTCATTTTCAACATTTATAAAATATATTTTTAGATGGTGATTTATTCTTAAATTTACAAAAAGAAAAAATATTTTGTTTCGTTTCAAAAAATCAAATATTGCTGAAGATCCCGATTTGATTGCTTCCTACAAGAGGACAGGTGATAAATGCTTTGTTGGCGAGCTTTACAAAAAATATGCTCATCTTGTTTATGCAGTATGTTTGAAATACATGAAAGACGAAGATGAAAGTAAAGATGCCGTGATGCAGATTTTTGAAAAACTTTTCGAAGATTTAAAAAAGTACAACGTCGGAAATTTTAAAAGCTGGCTTCATTCTACTGCAAGAAATCATTGCCTGATGAAGCTAAGGCAGGAGCAATCGCTGTTGCTGAAGTCGGAAGAGATGAAAAAAGATTTCCCGGTAATTATGGAATCAGACTATTCTTTGCATCTTGATAACAGAAACGGGGACGAAACAAATCTTTTTTATCTGAATGAAGGATTGAAAAGTTTGAATGAAGAACAGAAAACCTGTGTAGAGCTGTTTTACCTGCAAGGCAAATGTTACCAGGAGGTGGCAGAAATTACGGGATACAGCATGAATCAGGTTAAAAGCTATATTCAGAACGGAAAAAGAAATTTGAAAATTTTTATAGGCGACAGGTATGAACAATAAGTTAAACAATATTTTTTCGGAAACAGATTGTTTGTCGTCCGATGTCCTTCTGGCCTATTCTGAAAACAGGCTAAGCCAGGAAGAGATGCACCTTGTAGAAAAACATTTGCTCGATTGCCAGCTATGTTCCGATGCTTTGGAAGGAATTTCTTTGATAAAGAATAAATCGAAATTTAAACCGGCAGTTGAAGATATATTAAAAAAAATAGACTCGAAATCTAAACCTAAAGTTGTTTATTTCAATTTCAGGATGCGCATGGCTGCCGCGGCTATAATCATTGTTCTTGTTGGGTTGACATTTGTCATAAGATATTTTTTGGTTAACCAGGAAAAAGATAAAATGGTTGCCCTGAGAAATGAAAATGAAGCTAAGGAGGAAAAAATAATAGGTGGTGAAAATGAAAATCAAGAAAAATCTTTAGAAAAAAGTTTGGTTCAAAAACAGAATAATTATAAAAAAGCGGATAGTGTAGCTGTAATTATTAATCAGCATCTGGAAAAAAAATCAGAACCGGTTGAAGATGTTAATAATAATATCTCAGAAAGTGTTGTTATAAACTCAACAGAACAAAGTGCTGTTCAGGCTCCATCATATGCTGATTATTATAAAGCTGACGAAACCAAAAATGCAAACGATGCACTTGCTGAAAAAGAAGTAGCTGTAAGTTCACCAACTACCGTAAGCAACAGCAACATTAATACTGTTACTGATAAATCGGAAGCAAGAAATGCTGAAGTACCCTATGCAAATAATAAAGTAACAGCATATCAATCATATGAAATAAAAGATGTCAAAACCAAAAGTGAGGGTTCTAAAAAATCAAAAGAAGATAAAAATAAAAATAATGTAGCAGCCGGTGCTGCTCAAACTGAAACGGATACTGTTGCTGTTAGCCAGGATAATCGTTATTTGTCGGGGATACAGTTATACCGGGATGCCGATTATGACGGATGTAAGCAACAGATGGAATCGTATGTGAAAGATATTCCTGGTGATTTGAATGCATATTATTATATAGGTGTTTCGGAATACAATCTTGCAAAATATGATTCGGCAATAACGAATTTATCAAAAGTTGTAAAAGATAAAAAGAGCGAATATTTCGAAACCGCTCAATGGTATCTTGCATTATGCTATCTTGAAAAGAAAAATAATTCGGAAGCTGAAAAAATACTGAAAGACATTATTAAAGCAAAAGGCAATTTTAAAAAACAGGCTGAAGAAAAACTGAAAGAGATAAAAAATTAATTTTATTCTTTCTTATTGATATCCGAAATAAAACTTTTAAAGACCTCTATTCCTTTATATAATTCCTCAATCGAAATTTGTTCGTTTTTGTTATGAGTACTCTGTATGGATTGCATACTTAAATACACCGGTATAATACCGTATGTATTGATTCCTTTATTCCTGAAATAGTTATTATCGGTAGTGGCAGGGAATAGAACGGGCATAACTTCGCAACCCGGGTATTTTTCTTTAAGTTTTTTTTCCATGCATAAATAAAAGGTATCCAGTGGCGATGCCAAAGCATCTGGATTTGAAGAAAGAACTGTAACTTTAACTTTTGGTCCAACTGTGTTTTTAATTTTTTTTATAAATTTTGCAGAATCGGTTCCCGGTAATAACCTGCAATCAAGGATAGCTGATGCATTGCTGGCTATTTGATTTGATGGAACATTGGGGTTGGAAATATTGGTAATGGTAAAAGTGTTATAAACTAAAAGATGTAATGGTTTGCCTTCTTCAAACTCCTTTTTTAAAAGTGGCCAGAAAATATCCCAATTGATCCGCTTAATGAAAAACCCTCTGATTCCGCCTTCCATATTCCCAAGTTTGCGAAACATATTTCTTAGGACATCATCGAATTTTATATATTTTTTTTCATCAAGGAGTTTAATAAGAACCCTTAAAAGTTTTTTATTTGCATACAGGTCGGATGAAACTGCTCCATGCGAAAAGGATTCGGAATAAACATCCAGTTTAAGCCATAATGATTTTTTTTCGGAAACGGAAATTCCAAAAATCAGTTTTGTGGTGTCAGACGATATCACATTTTTTACTCCCGCGCCGCCTTCACCAAAAACAACTATAGGGTTTAATTCATTTAAAAATTTTGAAGTAATAAGCCCTGCGCCTTTTTCAGAGTTTGTTTCTTCGCCCGATACAGATAATAAGGTAACATTATAAGGCAAATCTTTTTCTTTTGCAGCATCAATAAAGGGAAGCATAGCCATAAGCTGAATTACGGCAAGACCTTTGCAATCTATTGCACCACGACCCCATACCTTATTATTATATATGGTTCCTGAAAAAGGTGGAAATTGCCATTCGGTTGAATCATTAGCCGGAACAACATCAAGATGATTAAGCAGAATGATATTGGGTTTGTTTGTTGATAACGGGTAAAGTGATGCCGCGAAATTGTATGATGAATCTTCATCGGAAAATATTTTCACATGCAAACCTTTTGATGAACAGAAATTGGAAAGAAAAATTCCTGCTTCGCTTTCGTACCCTTGTGTTGATTTAATTTTAATATAGTCAGAAAGAATTTTTTCGGGTGTGTCGGTTTGAGAAAATGAATATTGTATGCTTATTGAGCATATAAAAATTACGAGCGATATTTTATATATCTTTTTTATACTTCTTCGTATCTGAAACATGAAACAATATGATCGTTAACCAACCCGGCAGCCTGCATGAATGCGTAACAAATTGTTGTTCCTACGAATTTGAACCCGCGTTTTTTAAGGTCTTTGCTCATTAAGTCCGATTCTTTTGAAAAAGCAGGGATTTCTGAAATCGATTTCCATTTGTTGACAATAGGTTTGTTGTTTACAAACTGCCAGATGTATTTATCAAAACTGCCAAACTCTTTTTGCACTTTAATAAAAGCTTTTGCATTTTCAATAGTTGCTTGTATCTTCAGGCGATTCCTGATTATAGATTCATCGGTAAGAAGTTTTTGATATTTAATTTCCGAATATTTTGCAATTTTATGATAATCGAAATTATCAAAGGCTTTACAGAAATTTTCACGACGGTGTAGGATTGTTTTCCAGCTCAACCCTGCCTGGAATGCATCAAGCACCATGAATTCAAAAAGTTTACGGTCGTCATGTACCGGAATACCCCATTCTTTATCATGGTATGCAATCATAAGTTTGTCATCATTAGGCCATGGGCAGCGGTTTTTCATAATGGTTCTTTATTAAAGTTTCTGAGCAATATTATTCATGATTTTCGTCCAATTCACTTTCGATGCTTTTCCCAGCCTGATCATAATAATATTTTTTTCAGGATAAACATAAATGAACTGACCCAGGAATCCATCAGCAAAAAAATCGTTCATAGGTATACGAAGATAAGTTACACTTTCGTCTTTTTTATTTTTGATTGTTCTTATGAATTTTTTTTCGGTACCGGCTATACTGGCAGTATCTTCAATTTTTTTATAATCTATATTATGCCACCACTGGTATGAATAAAATAAATCTTTTGAATTATTATCGATAACTGTTGACTTTTTTACCCAATCTTCCGGAATGATTTGTTTTCCGTTCCAGTTCCCTTTATTCAGAAAGAGTCTGCCGAATTTTGCATAATCACGTGCTACTGCATTAAGGCAGCAGAATGCTTTTGCTTCTTTGTGTTTCCTGCTGTCGATGCTCCATGTAGCATCATATTCCATTCCGAGTGGCTGCCATATTTTTTCCTGTAAGTATTCAGGGATTTTTTTTCCAGTGGCGCGCTCAACTATGAATGCAAGGAGTTGAGTGTTTTCGCTTACATATTCAAATTCGGTATCGGGATCATTTTTAATTTTTAATTTTTTTATCTGACCCGTAAGGTTTTGTCCGTAATATCCTTTTGCAATATTTCCGAACGGACTAAAATAATTTTCTTTAAAAAGAATTCCCGAACGCATGTTGAGCAAATTCTCAATTGTGATCTTTGAAAAGTTTTCATCATTATCTTTAAGTTCAGGAATATAGTCGGTAACAGGTTGCTGAACACTTTTTATTTTTCCTTCAGAAACAGCTATGCCTACAAGTGCCGATATAAATGATTTTGCCATTGAGAAAGAAGGTACATAGGATGACTGATCTCTATCCATAAAATATTTCTCATAAAGAATCGTGTCGTTTCTTATAACCAGAAATGCGACGCTATTATTTTGTTTAATGAAGTCATCGAATGGATAGGTTGTTTTATTATAACCAATAGTATCGAATTTATAAGATGATGATGTTTTGTGAAAAGTGAATGCTGTTCCGGGTTTTGAAATTTCCATATATGGAAATTTTTTATAGTCATTTATGTCTGCAAAATTCCAGTAGAAGAAACGTCCCACATAACACGATTGCATTAACAATGAAATAATGAAAAGTGCAGAAATGATAACTAAGATATTTTTTTTCATACTTGTGTTAAGTAAAAGTGAATTTAGAAAGATAAGCGTTTTGTCATCACACTTTCAACTTTCTCAAACATTTGAAAAGGTAAATAATTTCGCCAGTTCAGGTCGTTTAATTCTTTATGGAATGTAATATAATAATGTATCCTTGCTGTTTTGAAATCCTGTAATACATGATTTCTGAAATTTACTGCTGCAATCCACCCGTCTTCAATGTCTTCAAACCATTCCTGGTAGTAGCAGTCGTCAGAAGAATGAAAGTTTAAAACATTTTCACCAATCAGAATAAATTTTTTTATTCCTTCTTTTTCAAGGTGCTCAATAATATTTCTTTTCAGGAACATAATGTCGTTATACAAACAATCGTTCCATTCACCTATAAATTCCAATATACAAAAGCCAGTATCGTAATCAGTATAAAGGATTTTTAAATACAGGGTTCGTGAACCAAAAAAATCCCATTGTGGATGGATGTAATAATTATATATGGTATTTGAAAATTCAAACTCGCTGTATCTCCTTCGATAGAATGGTGAACGCTCATCTTCTGATGCTATGTACAATTCCCTCCATGACCAGTATGGCTCAATGTCGTGCATGCTAATGTATTTAAGGTATAAATTTAATGAAATTTTTCTGAAAATTAAAAGTAAAAGTGTGAAAAGTTAAAAAAGTTATTTGGTATAGAGGTATATGGAATAGGGGAATAAGGGAAATGGTATTCTGTTAATATAGGATTTCGTAGTATGTAGTATCGAAAGGGTTGCAGAATAAAGTATCAGAAAAGGCTACATCAGATCCGAATTTGGTAACATGCCAGTTTATTTTAACATCCTTACTGCCGTATGTTTTGCATTTATAAGTAGTGTCGTATGTTTTGCCATAACCTTTAAAAACAGTGTTTGAACAACAGGTAGCGCAGTTTATTTCATCGATATCATTATATGAATACCCAATGAAATCGTTATCATTAAAAGGACTTGAATTTTTTACATGCAGTTTAAGATACCCTTCCGAATAGAGTTCAAAAGTAGGAGTATAGGTATTTTCAGGTTGAATATCGGCATCAGCAATATCAATGGTTCTGTCAAAATAATTTTCCTTGTATATATAAAAACGGTAACCTGATGATTTTTCCTGGTCGAATTCAAAGCTGAAAGCACCGCTTGCATCGGATGTGGTAGTTGCAATATCAGTATAGTTGGAGTTATAAAAACCGGAAGTTATTTTAGATGATGATATGATTATTGTTGCATTTTCAACATATTGATTTGAATAAGGATTAAAGATATGCCCGTTAATAGTAATAACATTTTTATTTTTTTTACATGAAACGGTTAATGTAGAAATGGAAGCAGCAGTAATAAGCAGGAAGATAATTATAAAATATTTGGTTTTCATAAAATAGTTTTATCAAAGATAAAAAAATTATTCCGGATTTTCGATGGCTTTTCTGACACTTCCTTTTTTTAACAATAATGCGTTTGCTTCATCATGATCAAGCGAAAGTGTATCCATGATTATTTTTGTGCCTCTTTCAATAAGTTTATTATTTAACAGTTTCATATCAATCATTTTATTGCCTTTCACTTTTCCCAGTTTAATCATTACCGTAGTGCTGATCATATTCAAAATCATTTTTGTTGCGGTACCAGCTTTCATTCGGGTGCTTCCGGTAATAAATTCAGGGCCGGTGATGATTTCAATAGGAATAAGAGCTTCTTTAGCAAGAGGGGTATTTTCGTTGTTGGTAATACATGCAGTGGAAATTCCATACTGGCTGCATTTCTGCAAAGCACCAACAACATAGGGAGTATTTCCCGATGCGGAAATTCCGATTACAAAATCATTTTCATTCAGTTCATGTGCGAGAAGGTCTTCCCAACCTGATATGAAGCTGTCTTCAGCGTGTTCCTGGGCTTTGCGTATAGCTTTATCACCGCCGGCAATCAATCCGATCACGGTATCATAGTCAACGCCAAATGTGGGAGGGCATTCGGCAGCATCAATAATACCGAGTCTTCCGCTGGTTCCCGAGCCAATATAAAATAAGCGTCCTTCATTTTGCATTTTTTCGATAACAACATCAATTACTTTTTCGATTTGCGGAAGCGCTTTCTCAATAGCTAAAGCAACGCTTTTGTCTTCATTATTGATATGACTGATAATTTCTGCAACACTCATCTGTTCTATGTTGCTATAATTCGATTCTTTTTCGGTGATCATTTTAATTTTTTATATTGATCAAAAGTATATAAAAAATATTACTACTTCCAATAAAAAAAGGTCATGACATTCATGACCTTTTTTACACAATCAAAATTTATTAATCAATCAAATTTTATTTTTTTAAAGTATCACTTTTTACAGTGTTTGTATTGCTTGCAGGAATTGAGGGCGAATATTCTTTTAACCCGTTATCTGTCATAACCATTGTTTTTCCTGCAATTTCTCTTTCATAATCATAATGGTCATTTTTATATTGAAGCATGTTTCCTGTTTCCGGACTTAAGTAGATGCATTTCCATAAAGGAACTTTTATTACAATACGAATATTCTGTGCTCTCCATTTTTCTTTTTCCGGAAGTTTATAAAATGGTTCAAGAGTTAAAGCGGTATCATTCTGTAAAAAGTTATAATTGATTTTACTGATATTGAATTCTGCATCACTTTTATTTGCGCCTTTGGAACTGTAATATGTTAGCATCTGGTAATTATCGTTTTCACTTCTTACTATTACCAGTTCTGGTAAACCAAAATGCATGCTTTTATCATTTACTGAAAGAAGGTTCCATTGTCCGATATAAAACCGGTTATCGTATTCTGAAAGGTTGTCGATAGTATTATCTTTTTTCACATACACTTTTAATAAACCATTTGTGGGTTGAGTAATGGTATGACTTTTTGTTACAACAGCTTTATGCGAAAAATTATTCAGTACTCCCAGGCTGACAATAATGCAAATGATAAGCCCGGCAAACCATAGCGATACAGAAGAAATTCCAACAAAACGTTTTTTCGATTTAAAATTAAATATAAGTTTTATTCCGTTATAAATAAGCATAAGTAAGGGAATTCCTATAAGCAGCGACAGTCCTGTAAGAGCAAATGTGATTTGAGCAGGGGAGCTGATAAAGAGTTTCAGGAAAACAGGAAATGAAAAATTTGAAATTCCCATTGACGATATCCATATAATATCATTTGAATTAATGAAAGATGAAATAAACCCGGTTACCAGGAAAATCCCTATTATTATAAAAATAACACCAATGAATATTGCAATAAAACGAATAAAAAGTTTTAACAAAATCAGGCAAAAATCAATGAATTTCTCAGCTACAGATTGAGGATGGATCGATTTAAAATTTTTGTTATAAGCATCCTTAGTATCGTTCTTCAGGTTGTTTAATCTTTTTTTGAGTCCGTCTATTTCCTCATTGATGGTTTTTTCAATGTTGGAAATATTAACGGGCTCCCCCCGCATTTCCAGCCTTTCTGCAGTAGTACGAGCTTCAGGAATAATAATCCAAAGTATGATATATAATAAAGGACCTGAACCAAAAACAAAAAGAGCAACAACAAATGCAATACGAATCCAAATAGGGTCCATATTGAAATACGCACTTATACCACCGCAAACACCTCCCAGCACTTTATTGTCGGGGTCGCGATAAAGCCTGCGGCTTTTTCTTGTTTCGTGAGTTTGTTTTTTATCATCGGAAGCCTGCTCGCCACCTATCTGTTCGGGTTTGCCCATTATAGTTATCACTTCATTTATATCATCAATATTGATGACTTGTTTTTGTTCCGAAATTTTTGATTGAAGCATTTCGGCTACTCTTGCTTCAATGTCGGCAATGATTTCATCTTTACCTTCCGAGTTTGTGAAATACCCTTTAATAGTATCGAGGTAAATGTTCAGTTTCTCAAAAGCATCTTCATCAATGTGGAAGATGATGCCGCTGATATTTATGGTGAACGTTTTTTTCATTTTATAAAAGTTTTAAAGTTTAAATATAAGTTATTTTGAATAAACTATTTTATTAACAGAATCAACAAGATCGTCCCATGATTTTTTCTGATCTTTTAATAATGTTTTACCTAAGGCTGTAAGCTTATAATATTTCCGGGGCGGACCCGAGCGCGATTCCTCCCAGTTATAGGTCAGGAAGCCGTCATTTTTTAATCGGGTCATCAGGGGGTAAAGTGTGCCTTCCACTACTATAAGTTTTGATTCTTTCAACTTATCAATAATGTCGGGCACATAAGAGTCTTCTTTTGCAAGTATGGAAAGGATGCAAAGTTCAAGAACTCCTTTTCTCATTTGTGCTTGTGAATTATCTGTATTCATGTTTATATGTTTTAAATAGAATATTGCGATACAAAGATACATAATAAAATTAGTATTATGCAAGACATAGTACTAAAATATTTTAAAATATTTTCATATATGCTGATAATCAGTGAGTAAAAATTATAATATTTTACATGAGAATATTTATCCGGAGGTTTATATTTTCTGTAACGGTAATTTTAGGTTTTATAAATAAATTGAGCATAAATTCGACTTCAAATAAAATTTTATAGTTTAATTAAAATTTCTTAACTTTGAAACAGTTAAAATTAAAGATGTCAAGAGTATTAAATAAAATTGGTCTTTTTTTGGTGGGCAACCAGAAAGAACTACCTATTGAAAATTTAATTTTCAATATCCTTACTTTTTTTGCGGCATTTGCATGTTTCCTATCAATAATAGCTAATATTTTTGTAGGATTTCCTTTGGAGTTCAATATAGCTTTGGTTTTATACGGTGTTATTTTCGGTTTGTTTTTTTATTTATCATCATATAAAAAAATAACCAAATATCTTGAAATATATTTTCAAATAATTTGTATTAGTGCACTTTCAATGATTTGGTATTACAGCCAGGGTGTGGAAGGTGCAGGTACATTTTATTTCTTTTTAGGAACTTTTGCTTTTATATACAGTAATTCGAAAAAAAAATACTGGCTGATATTTGGTATTTACCTTTCCCTTGCAATAGCTTATGTGCTAATAGGACTTAAATATCCTGATTTTGTTTTAAAGTATGCCAGCCAGGAGACCAGGATACTTGATCTGTCAACGAGTATGATTATTTCCCTTGTTATTTTTGGAGTTATTGCTGTTTTGCTAAAACAGAATTACGACAAGGAAAGATTAAAAGTTGAACAACATGCCGAAAAGCTGAAAAGCCTGAATGCAACCAAAGACAAGTTTTTCTCTATCATTTCTCATGATCTGAAGAATCCGTTCAATAATTTATTAGGTCTTTCGCGTCAGCTCTTAGCAGACTATGAAAATTTTTCATCCTCAGAAATTCTCATTCGATTAAAAATGATCGAGGAATCATCAAAGCGGGGTTATAATTTACTTGAAAACCTTTTGGAATGGTCAATGACACAGAAAGGCACCATTCAATTCGAACCTTCTGAACTTAATTTGCACGATGTGATACAGGAATGTTTGTTGGTTATTGAAAGCCAGATGTCGGAAAAGAAAATAAATTTAATAGAGGATGTTGATAAGCGAATGGTAGTAAAGGCAGATTATAATATGTTAAAAATTATAATCAGGAACCTTCTGACAAATGCAATAAAATATTCACATTCCGATGGTAAAATATTTATCCGTTCAGAAATAAACAAACATAACGAAGTGGAAATTTCAATAACCGACGAAGGTGTTGGAATTCCCGAGGAAGATATGTCAAAACTTTTCAAAATTGAGGTAAAATATTCCACTCCGGGTACTTCAAATGAATTTGGTACAGGCCTTGGACTTATACTTTGCAAGGAATTCGTTGAAAAACATAATGGCAGGATTTGGGTCATAAGTAAATTGAATTCAGGCAGTACTTTTAAATTTACCCTTCCTAAATAAATAGTTTGATTTTATAAATTCATTCAAGCGGTTACAGGGAATATTAATTTAATATATTTGGAAAAAGTATCTCGAAAAATTTTCAAACATAGAATTAATCATGCAATATAAAATTAACCGTTTTGTATATTGGTTACCGCGGGTACTTTCACTGTTATTTATATTGTTCCTAGCATTAATGTCATTAGATATTTTTTCGATGCAATTAACTTTTTGGCAAATGCTTTTAGGTTTGTTCATACACAATATACCAACACTTATTTTATTGGCAGTACTAATTATTTCATGGAAATATGAAATTGTTGGGGGTATTGTTTTTATTCTTGCAGGGTTGCTGTATATCGGACAGATGGTGGCGAATGTGATGATTTATTCATTTGAATGGTACATGCTTGCTTATTCTATTGAATTTGCAGGGATTGCTTTACTGATAGGGATTTTGTTTTTAGCAGGCTGGTATAAAAAGAAAGAATAATCAAAATATTCCTGTATTTGTTTCTTTAATATTTCTATCATATTTTAATACTTATTTGTTTTCCCAATTTATAAAATTTTCAAAATTCAAAAATTATTAAAAGAGAATTATCGGCTGATTTTTGTATTTTTGAAAATAGAAAATCTAAATTATAACAACAGATAAAGAAATACTCCTGTTATTATCATGTTACATTTACCTCCGCTTATAAATGATTTGGCGCTTATTCTTGGTTCCGCTGCAATTGTTACCCTGGTATTTAAAAAATTAAAACAACCGGTGGTATTGGGGTATATCATTGCAGGGTTTTTAGTAGGTCCGAATTTCCATTTGTTTCCTACCATTGTTGAAATTAAAAGTATCAGAACATGGGCAGATATTGGTGTGATATTTCTTCTATTCGGACTGGGACTGGAGTTCAGTTTTAAAAAATTATTAAAAGTTGGCGGAGTAGCAGCTGTAACAGCACTGACAGAAATAACGCTTACCATGCTTTTAGGTTATGGCGTAGGTATTATGTTAGGATGGAACACAATAAATAGTTTGTTCCTGGGCGGAATACTTGCTATTGCATCTACTACTATTATTATTCGCGCTTTTGATGAATTGGGTGTGAAGAACCAAAAGTTTGCAGGTATTGTAACCGGGGTATTAATCATTGAGGATTTAACTGCTGTTATACTTATGGTTTTACTTTCAACAGTGGCTGTAAGCAAGACTTTTTCGGGAAGCGAAATGTTCATGTCTGTTTTAAAATTGGTTTTTTTTATTGTACTTTGGTTTGTTTCGGGAATATTTTTTATACCTACTATTTTAAAAAAACTTCGTTCATTGATGAATGAAGAAACACTTCTGATTGTATCATTGGCATTATGTTTTGCTATGGTTGTACTGGCAACATACGCAGGGTTTTCATCAGCGCTCGGTGCATTCATAATGGGTTCTATCCTGGCAGAAACTATTAAAGCGGATAAAATTGAGATTATCATTAAACCTGTAAAAAATCTTTTTGGTGCAATTTTCTTTGTATCCGTGGGTATGTTGATCGTTCCTCAAATGATACTACAACATATTATTCCCATTATTGCAGCAATATTTGTGTTATTACTTGGCAAACCATTTTTTGTTGCAATAGGAGCATTAGCTGCCGGTACACCTCTGAAAATTGCTGTACAGTCGGGGATGAGCCTTTCGCAAATTGGTGAATTTTCTTTTATTATTGCAGCCTTAGGGCTTTCGCTAAAAGTAACAGGCGATTTTCTATATCCCATAGCAGTAGCTGTATCAATACTAACTACATTCACTACACCTTATATGATTCGCTTATCTGAACCTGTTTATAAACTTATTGAGATCAAACTCCCAAAGAAGTGGAAGAAGGCATTGGAAACATATAGTGTAGGAGCGCAAAACATAAATGAGATAAGCGATTGGAAAATATTATTACGTTCTTATTTTATTAACCTTATAGTTTATTCAGTAATTATTATCACAATCATTATATTAATTACGAAATACGTTGCCCCGTTATTTATTAATAATGGATGGAATCAAATATTTATTGCTGTTTTTGCTTTTATTGTATTATCGCCATTTTTGTGGGCGCTTGCTTTCCGCAGAATACATGGCCAGGCGTATGCTAATGTATGGTTAAAAACATCACAACGCGGACCTCTGATTATTTTACAATTATCAAGAATTGCATTAGCGGTTTTTTATATGGGCTTTTTGTTTGATCGCTTGTTTTCCCCATGGACAGCCTTTAGAGCTGCTATTGTTTCTTGTATCATACTTGTGATCTTTTCAAAAAAGATAAAGACATTTTATGGAAAAATTGAAACGAGTTTTTTTAATAATTTCAATGGACGGGAAACGAAGACTGCAGATAAAAATGAAGCTTTAACCCCATGGGACACGCATATTACGGTTTTTGAATTAAATGCGCAATCACCCTATGTTGGGAAAACCTTATCGGAAATACAGGTACGAGAAGTATTCGGAGTTAATATCGCAATGATCGAACGTGGCGATATTGTGATTAATGTGCCAACAAGGCAGCAGCGTTTATATCCTCATGATAAGATTTCAGTAATAGGAACAGATGAGCAATTACAGAAATTTAAAATTTACCTTGAGTCTTCTGTTAGAGAATCACTGATTGAAAATACAAAGCAAAAAGTATCGCTGCATCATTTTACTGTTGGTGAAAAATCTAAACTTATCAATAAAAATATTCGTGAATCAAAAATCCGTGAACGTTCTAACAGTTTAGTGGTGGGGATAGAAAGGAATGGCAGCCGTATTCTAAACCCTGAATCCGACCTTGTATTTGAGATAAATGATAAAGTATGGATAGTAGGAAATGAGAAACGAATAAAAATTTTAATGAAAGAATTTACAGGTTAAATTGAAATAGCATTATCGTTTTGAAAATTTTAATTAAAACTTTCTGCAATCATATATCCGTGCGCTGTTGCATAAATAATGGAACGGGTATGCCCCGAACAATCACCAATGAATTTTAAATTCGGATACAAATTGTTATTTAATTTATTTGAATAAAATTTTATTTCGGGTGCATAAACCAGGTTGTCTGGATTTGAAATTCCCTGTATCACATCATTTAGATGTTCAATAAAATCAATAATGCTTTCGATGATTCGGCGCGGGAAAGCAAGGTTTATATCGCCAAGTATATATTTGTCTTTTTCAAGAGTAGGATGAACACGATAAAGATTTTTGGTTCGTTTAGAATCTTTGAAATGCTGATAGGTTTGCAAAATCACTTTACCTTGTCCGGCAAGTAAATTTGACATTTTTGCAATATGTGAACCATATCCTGTTGGATCATTGAAAGGTTCGGTTAGCTGTATGGTAGAAAGAATAGCGAAATTAGTGTTCCTGCTTTTCTCTTTCAATTTGGAATGACCATTAACAGTTGTGAAATCACCATAATTTTCGAGCACTACAAAGCCGGATGGGTTGTTGCAGAATGTGCGGACAATATACCCGGTGCGGCTTTTATAACGAACTTTAAATTCGTACATTTCTTTATTAAGGTCAGCAACGATATGATCAGGAAGTTCAAAGCGTATTCCTAGATCTACTTTGGTATTATCAAGAATTAATTTTGGTGATTTTTTTATGATGGTCTTTATCAGGGGATGACCGCTGCGTCCCACGGCAACCACGGCTTTATCGAACAGTTCGGTGTGGTTTATTTTTATTTGTCCGTTCGATTTTTCAACAGAGGTAACATTGAAATCGAAATGAAAATGAATATTGGTACAGGATTTAAAATTTTCATAAATATGATAAAGTACTTCTTTCAGCTGGTCGGTTCCTAAGTGATAGAACTCTGCATTGATAGGCTGAAATCCTTTTTTGTAAAACTTATCGTAATATTCGGTATTGCCGAATGATGTTCCTCTTTCAATACTTTTATTTTCGGTGTGGTTGATATAAAAATCAACCAGTTTTTTTTGAAGCATAAGGTCAATGTCGATATCGCCGCCCATTTCCTTTGAAACAAAAAGTTTTCCGTCGGCACGGATACCTGAAATACTTGAAGAATATATATCAGGACTTTTTTCGAAAACATGAATTTCATGTTCCGAATTTTTAAGTTTTTCAATAAAACCTATGGCTGCTGCGCCAAAACCTACTACTGCAATTTTCATAAAAATATTTTTTCTATTGTAAAATTACAAAATTCTTTTTGATATGTTATGTCATGCTAAGTTTATGCAAAGCATGACTTATTTTCGCTTGGTCACACTTCGATGAACTCAGCATGACAGGAATTATTTTTGAATATTATTAACACCTATACCAAAAAGTGCAAAATCATATTTTGCAGGATCTGTAGGGTCGAATTTTTTTAGTTTATCAGTAATTTCTTCTACGGCAATCCAGTCGTTTTTTGTCCTGGTTGTAATTCTGAGTTCTCTTGAAACATTGCCGGTATGTAAATCAAGCGGGCAAAGCAGGGCAGAGGAAGGAATTTTTTTCCATATTCCAAAGTCAACGCCATTATTGTCTTTGCGAACCATCCAACGAAGAAAAAGATTTAATCTTTTACATGATGAATTTTTAAGAGGATCGGAAATGTGTTTTTCTGTATGCGGGTCGTGAACCAGTGAGAAAAATATTTTTCTGAATTCAATAATTGATGTACGAATAGTTTTATCCTTATCATAACCCACCAGAAATGCATTTTCCAGGGAGCCGTACTTTTTATAAATATGTTTCAATGACTTTATGAAATACAAACAATCATTTCCATTGAAAGTGCGGTGAACGAATTTTCTTAATATTCGTAAATCGTATTTATTGGCATTTAAAACATAATCATGCGGATTCATATCCATCATATCCATTAGTTTTAATGAATTTTTTATGATAGTAGTTCTTTGCCCCCATGCAATGGTTGAAGTGAGAAATCCTGAAATCTCAATATCTTCTTTTTTTGAGAAAAGATGAGGAATAGAAACCGGATCGGAGGAAATAAATTCTACCGTATTGAATTGTTTATATTTTAAATCGAGAAGTTTTTTTAAACTTTTTTCATCCATATTTTAAAGCAAAAAAAAGCCTTCCTTACCAGGAAGGCTTTTGAAAAAATAAAATTTTATTAATTCGCTTTGTGAATTTGTTTGATGATTTCTTTTCCTATTTCCACAGCTTTTTCGTTATCAGGAATAAGGTTGTGATGTCTTTTGGGTAAAGATTTCTCCAGTCCTTTATGAATGAATTCAGATGATACAATAGGTTTAATTTTAAGATAACCACCTAATACCATCATGTTAAAAACTTTCTGGATTCCGCGTTTTGCGGCTTCATCATTAGCATCGATACGATAGATATTGATATCTTTTCTTTCGGGATGGCGAGTAATTCCATTACCATCATAAATAAGGCAACCGCCTTTTTTTACCGATTTTTCAAATTTATCCATCGATTGCTGGTTCAGGATAATTGCTGTATCAAATTCAGAAAGAATAGGTGAACTGATTCTTTCATCGCTGATGATTACAGTTACATTGGCAGTACCGCCTCTCATTTCGGGGCCGTATGAAGGCATCCAGCTGACTTCTTTATTTCCCATGATTCCTGAATAAGCAAGAATTTTTCCCATTGAGAGTACGCCTTGTCCGCCAAATCCGGCTATGATTATTTCTTCGGTCATTTTTTCTAAAGTTTAAGTTTAAGTTTCAATGTTCAAAGTTGATTATTCTTTCGGGACTTTAATGTCTCCAAGTGGATAGAAAGGAAACATATTTTCTTCCATCCATTTGTTAGCAGCAACGGGAGTCATTTTCCAACCGGAGTTACAATTTGAAACCACTTCAACAAACGATACTCCTTTATTTAATTTCTGATTTTCGAATGCCTTACGTATAGCCTTTTTACATTTACGAACTGCTGCCGGTGTATGAACAGATTGGCGTGTAACATAATATGTACCGGGTAAAGTAGCAACAATCTCGGTCATTTTTAATGGGTTTCCCATCATCGCAACATCTCTTCCATAAGGACAGGTTGATGCTTTCATTCCCGGTAATGTTGTTGGAGCCATTTGTCCACCGGTCATACCATATATTCCATTATTTATAAAAATAATAGTAATGTTTTCGCCTCTGTTACATGCATGAATGGTTTCAGCAGTACCAATAGCAGCAAGGTCGCCATCGCCCTGGTAGGTAAACACAAACTGATCGGGGTTTAATCTTTTTATTGCAGTTGCCAGTGCAGGAGCACGACCGTGAGCAGCCTGCTGCATATCAATATCCATGAATTCGTATGCAAGAACAGAACAACCTACAGGTGCAACACCAATAGTTTTATCCTGGATACCCATTTCTTCAATAGTTTCAAGGATGAGGCGGTGAGTAGTACCATGACCGCAACCCGGGCAATAACTAAGAGGTTTGTCAGTGAAAAGTTTTGTTTTTTTATAAACTAAATTTTCGGGTTTTATAATTTCTTCTCTTGTCATTTTTTAACCTCCTATAATTTTTTGTTCAAGAGCCTTTAAAACTTCTTCGGGTGATGGGATGATACCACCGGTACGTCCAAAATGCTCAACTTTTACTTTACCGTTAACTGCAAGTTTTACATCTTCTATCATTTGTCCAAGATTCATTTCTACAGTCAACATTCCTTTTACTTTGTTTGCCAGTTCGGCAATTGGTTTTTTAGGGAAAGGGAATAAAGTGATTGGTCTTAGCAATCCCACTTTAATACCTTTAGCTCTTCCAAGGTCAACAGCTTTCTGACAAATTCGTGCGCTTGAACCGAATGCTACAAAAATATATTCGGCATCATCGCAATTTATTTTTTCAAAACGAACTTCTGTTTCTTCTATCTTTTTATATTTTTCGCCAAGTTTCAAAACATGTTTTTCCTGTTTTGCTGAATCGAGGTCAAGCGAAGTGATGATATTTCTTTGCCTGTCGGGAGTTTTTCCGGTTGTAGCCCAGGGACATTCTTTAACTACTTGTTCGTGAGTACGACGGGGAACCTGTTCATCAAGTTCAACTTTTTCCATCATCTGTCCGATAACGCCGTCAGACAAAATCATTACAGGATTTCTATATTGGAAAGCAAGGTCGAAACCGAGTTTTACAAAATCATATGTTTCCTGAACTGATGCGGGAGCTAAAACAATGAGCCTGTAGTCGCCATGTCCGCCGCCTTTTGTTGCCTGGAAGTAATCAGATTGTGAAGGCTGTATAGTTCCAAGACCGGGGCCTCCGCGAACTACATTGAGTATAAGGCAAGGCAATTCAGCACCTGCCATATAGGATATACCTTCCATTTTCAGACTTATTCCCGGACTTGAAGATGATGTCATTACTTTTTTTCCTGAGGAAGCGCCGCCATAACACATATTGATTGCTGCTACTTCACTTTCAGCCTGAAGAACAACCATTCCTGTTCTTTCATAGGGTTTCTCTGCCATCAGGTATTCGAGCACTTCCGATTGAGGTGTAATCGGGTATCCGAAATATCCGTCAGCACCGGCACGAATTGCAGCTTCTGCAACTGCTTCGTTACCTTTCATTAATCTTAATTCTTTCATTTTAAAAATATTTTATTAATTTTTAAATTTTAACTCTGTAAACTGTGATAACGCCGTCAGGGCATACAACTGCACAATTAGTACAGCCGGTACAATTATCACTTTTTACCGGTTCGGCATAATGATATCCCTTGCCATTTACTGCTTTTGCCATAGCAATAACTTCTTCGGGGCATGCGCCTAAACATACTTCGCATCCTTTGCATCGTTCGATATCAATAACGATTGCACCTTTTAATTTTGCCATTTTATATGTCTCCTAATAATTTTTATTAATTGCTGCTAAGTTATAAAAAAATTTGGAGTTTCCTCAGGAAAAAAGCAGGGAAAAATCAAAACGCTTTAATAGTGTGGTTTTCAAAGGAAAAATAAATGCAATATGTTTTTTTTAAAATAAAAAGTGAGATTCCTTAAAAAAGTTGTGTC
>Ga0209098_1000284_pt1 | contig 57766 bp, 50 predicted proteins | sample AD_JPNHW1_MetaG_FD_184429 | JGI IMG/M metagenome (GOLD analysis project Ga0209098, IMG submission 184429) | Active sludge microbial communities of municipal wastewater-treating anaerobic digesters from Japan - AD_JPNHW1_MetaG (SPAdes) (version 2) | ecosystem: Engineered > Bioreactor > Anaerobic...
TTATGAGTATTGGTTTCATTGCCTACCGTTACGGTATAGAAATAGATACCGGCGGGGAGGTTTGAACAATCAAGGGTAAGATAAGTGTTACCGGCTTTGGTCAGTCCATTGTTGACTTCCATCACTTTCTGTCCGGTCAGGGTGGTTACTGCCAGGGAGAGAGTAGCGGGTTTTGCAAGAACGACTTTCACGGTTGTTGTTCCGTTAACTGGGTTCGGCATGTTCTGTTCAACAGCGAAATTCGGCTGAGCTTTGATCTCATTCACACCAACAAAAGTGGGGGTGGTGATATATTTCAGATCATTGGTGGTAACAGAACTCTGTCCCTGGTATCCGGAGTTGGTGCTTTTCAGATATACACCGGCATAATCGTCAGCCTGGAATACAACATGAACTTTATCGGAAGTTGTGGTCGGTGAAGAAACCGGGTACACGCATTCTGACCAGGTGTAAAGCAGGTCGGAAGTCAGGTCGGTAAATTCAGGAGCCCATGCTTGCGCAGTAGCATCATAAGCTCTTCTGAAAAGGTGACGAAGCATCAAGCCATCGGGATCGAGGAGGGTGGTAACACTGCTCCACATAGCATAAACGTTACCTTCATCATCAATAGTCATAGTCGGGAATGAACTCATGGAGTTATAATAGTAACCCAGCTGGGTGGTTTCACTGTACCATACCATGGTATCAGGGCACCATCCGATGAGGTTGCCACCGGCATTCAGTTCGGCAGTATCGAGTACTTCCGGCCAGGTCGGCATATCTTCGTTCCAGTACAGCAGACCATCGGTGTAGGGATACCAGTAGGTAGCACCGCCGATATCGCCTTTGCTACGCTGAAGTCCGGTTAAAACGTGAACTTTACCTGCTTTATCCATAGCAGCGCTTACATAACCATCTGAGCAATAGTAGATTCCGGTGGAGTCAGCTCCGGTCCATAAGTTGTAAGGACAGGGCCAAATTTTGGTCTGGGTCCAGGTAGCGCCATTGTCGGTTGATTTCATGATAGCGAAGTCACGCATGGCATCACCATAAACGAAAGCAATCGTGTCACCCTGAGGGTTAGCCCATTCGTAACCGTCAGCGGGGAGTGAAAGATATTCAGAGGAGGTCATGCCCGGAAGCTGTTGCCAGCCTTCCCAGGTTGTACCACCATCGAGTGAACGGTTATAGAGAAGAGCGCCGTCCATTCCATTATATAACGCACCACCGTTGGCTGTCGGAGCGGTCAGGGCAATAACATGGATGTTATTGTGATCTGTTCCGTTGGTGATCATTCTCGGCCACAGCATACCTGTTGTGGTAATTCCGGGAAGATTGGATTCGGTCCATGAACCGGAGTTTTTGGTGTCGCGTTTGGTCATGAACAGGGGATTAGTTCCACCGATGTGTTCAAGAACAACTTCACCATTGGGGCCCAGTGGCTGATAGTTTGGCCAACCGGTCTTCTTTGTTTCAATACGGGCGGTGGGAGCTGCACTCCAGGTTGATCCGTTAAAGAAAGCATAACCTGTTCCTCTATCTGACCAGGATGCTTCGCTGTTACCAATCATCGAACCGACTCCGATAGTTCCGTCGGGATAAACATAAATATGTCTCGGCGTATTGCAGTTACTTTGCTGGTCGTATTTCGCCGACATCAAAGTAGGATCTTCCATCGTGGCCCTGTTGGACACGATGACGTTGGGGTTTGCCAGCCCAACCACAGTACCATCATCATGATACGTCGGGCGTTCCACTTTAAAATCTTTTTGCGCCTTGCTGATAATGGGTTTGGTCTGTGCCATGGAACCCATACAAAGAACCAACGCAAAAAGGAAAAGTAAGCTTCTTTTCATGGTTTTCTTTTTTTGTTGAATAATAAATAATAAATAATTGAATTTTCAATAGTAGGACAAAAATACAAAAATCTTACTACAAAAATAAAAAAAAACAGGCCCCCTGACCGGAAGCCTGTTTTTTTCAACATCATAATTTATTATTCAACAATCATTTTGGTAGTATTTTTTTGCCCGTTAATAATCACGGAACAGAAATAAATTCCTGCTTTCAGGTTGGAAGCATCGAGGGTAAACTGATGCGATCCGGCGTTCACGCGGCCCAGGTCGCGCGTCAGAACAACCTGTCCGAGAGTATTCGTTACTTCTGCCTTCACATTACCTGCTTTACTCAGGCTCAGCGACAGATTAGCTGTTTCTTTCACCGGGTTGGGGAACACGTTGACAAAAACAGAAGATTGTTCTTTGTTGCTGATTCCGGTAGGAAGTTCGGGATTGCCGGTAGGAATGGTATAATCATCCGGTGCAGTGTACGAGAAATCGGAGATATACTTAAAGATAACGCTTCCTTCAATGGAGGACGGATCGGAAAGGAACTCGGTCACGATCGGGATGATGCATTTGTTGCCATTGGTGAACACATAGTGCGAAGTGCATTCAAACCAGGCCTGCTGGTAAACATCCGAAAGGTAAGATACATTGTCGGCCTCATCGCCTCCGGTTGACTTATTATCCGTTATTTTATTGGTAACAAGATCAAATCCGCGGGCAAACACATCCGGGTTGGAGTTTTCGGTAATCCCATCAATCTGGGTGTCGTTCCAGGTAACAAATACTTTGTCACCGGCTTCATTAACGGCCATATTGACACGGTTGTACTCTTCGATCTGGTCACCGTAGCTTGCATACAGCGTCTGGGCAATCCCCATCCGGGCACCCTGCCAGGAAACACCACCATCGGTGGAATAAATATCGTACACGCCCATCACACTGTCGCCGGGAGCACCATAAACGATGGAATAATCATCCTCCCCGGGAAGACTTACGACAACGCCAATATGGGGATTTCCCCATTTATCAACGACAATATCGCAATCGAATGAAGTGGTATAAGCAATTTCGTACCGTCCCGGATAAGGTTCGGTAAAGAGTTGCTGAATCCGGTAATCGCTGTATAATCCGTCGACAATACCCGGAACTCCGGAAGGTCCGTCAAGCTGGATCGCGATTGGATCGCTCCAGGTAAGACCGGCATCAGTGGATTTAAGAACAATGGGATAATAGTTAGCTGCCGTTCCGATCTGCTCTGCTTCTCCGTTGTTGGAGATCACCACCATCCAGATGGTCTGTCCATCGGGAGAAGCGGCAATACGATGATCCAGCGGACGCTGGCTATCCGTTGTCGGGCAACTGACTGAAGAATTCAATTCATAATCGAAATCATTGGTAGTGGAATTCCACACGCCGCGGTCAAGAAGCAGATCCCCTTTATAACCGACAAAGGTTGATCCGTTCCATTCCTGATCGATATCACCGGCCAGGACCACCCCGGGCTGGGTGATGGTAAAAGCTTCCGGAATATAGGTATAAGCAGGTCCGGGAGTATACCAATACATATGTTTGGTGGAATCGGCCTGATTGACCAGATTCGTACGTCCGTAACTGTATCCGCCCCAGTTAGCATCGTTGGAAAGATTGGGGGTAAAATAGGTAAAATAGGCATTGTCGAGACTCGTGTTACCATAGGGGGAATAGATACCGCCCTGGGGATAACGGGCTGCATCCAGATAATAGGATCCGCCTGTGTTCAGCGTGGCAGCATAGATCTGCCAGTCGTTTTTCCAATCGGTGGCTTCCAGACCCATGTTACCTGCGTAGTCGATGCCCAGGTAACCCGATAAACTCGGGGGAGTCGAACCGGGACCCATCCTGTGAACATTAGCAACCACTTTCAGGGTATCATCGGCCCAAACCATCGTCTTCTGGCCGCCACCATACCCGTATCCATAACCATTTGCCGATTTCCCGATCGAGATGACATTGGCAATACCCGGAGCATCCGTATTATGGTTCCCCGAAGGACGAGGCATCACGGATGCAGCAGATTCAGACTGGACAGGTTCAATGCCCACCGTTTGATGTACCTTGTATTTTGTGGATCGCAACCCGGTTTTCAGGTTGACATTTTGTGCTACGATAGCACCACCCAGCATCAATGCCAGGCACACTAGTAACAGTTTTTTCATAATGTACTGATTTTGTTTAACTTGTAATAGTAAGATAATGGTTAACAAGTAGGAATTTACCCTCCAAGTGATAACAAAAGTAAAAGGATTTCTGATACTTCCCGAATTTTTTTCAGACTATTTCATAAAAATCCGTTCCCAAAGTAATCATATCTTTGCAAAAGATTGGACATCCTCCCGCCATGAAAAAGATTGATCTCTTCGTACTCAAATCCTACCTGGGTCCTTTGGTAATGACCTTTTTCATTGCGCTGTTCATCCTGTTGATGCAGTTTGTATGGAAATACATCGACGATCTGGTGGGGAAAGGGCTGGGCGTAGATGTCATTGCCCGGTTATTGTTCTATGCCTCCACCACGTTTGTCCCCATGGCTCTTCCGCTGGCCATTTTACTTTCATCCCTCATGACCTTCGGAAACCTGGGTGAGCACTATGAGCTGGTGTCGATGAAGTCGGCGGGTATCTCTCTTCGCCGGATCATGGCCCCGCTGGTGGTCGTATCCGTTCTGATAAGCGGGATCGCTTTCTATTTCGCCAATAACGTCCTGCCATACGCCAATCTGAAATTTCTTTCCCTTTTGTATGATGTCAAGGAGAAAAAGCTGGCCTTCAACCTCCGCGAAGGGGTGTTTTATGACGGGATTGACGGATTTACCATCCGGGTCGGAAAAAAGGAAGCCGATGGAAGCACCATCCGCGACGTGATGATTTACGATCACCGGGAGCGGAAAGGGAACACCTCGTGTACCATGGCTGAGTGGGGAAAGATGGAACTTACTCCCGACAAGAGATTCCTGATTTTCCGCCTGTATAACGGGACCAATTACGAAGAGCGAACCGACGTCAAGAACAGCGAGCGTAAAAGACCTTTCCAGCGAACCCGTTTCAGTGAGCAGTTCCAGACGTTCGACCTTTCAGCCTTACAGCTTACCCGCACCGACGAAAACCTGTTCAAGAAAAATTTCGAGATGCAGAACATGAGCCAACTCAGGGTATCCATCGATTCCTTAAGGAAAGACCTGCTCACGGAGAAAATTACCGCTGCCGGATCCATCACGAAAAGATTTCCATCGTTAAAAGAAAAAGTCAGCGCCCCGGTCAAGCCTGCCATCAAACCGGCAAAGCCTTTTAACAACAGCCTGTTGTTGAATTTCAAACAGGCAGATTGGGCGTCCATCCTGGCCGTTGCCGGACACAGCGCCTCCAATGCCCGCGAATCGGCTGTCTTCAATTCAACCGTTCTGAAATCGAAAGAGAAGATCCTCCACAAACACGAGATCGTCCTGCATAAAAAAATCACCTTTTCCATAGCCTGTTTCCTGTTGTTCTTTATCGGAGCTCCTCTCGGGGCCATCATCCGGAAAGGAGGGCTGGGGATGCCTGCGGTGGTAGCGTCGCTGTTTTTCATTCTTTACTACCTTATTTCTTTCATCGGAGAAAAATATTCTGTCGTCGGAGCGGTTCCGGCCTGGCAAGGGATGTGGATCTCTTCCGCGGTCCTGTTGCCGATGGGTATCTTCCTGGTGTACAAAGCCAATGTGGATGCTTCCTTGTTCGACATTGACGCCTGGATCCGCCTGTTTCAGAAAATATTCAAAATCAATACACAACCCCGGTCATGAATGTCCTGCTGATTTGTAATAAATCTCCCTGGCCACTCAAGGAGGGAGGCCCTATCGCCATGAATATGGTCATTGAGGGATTGCACCGTGCCGGTCATCAAGTTCGCGTGCTGGCCGTGAATTCCTATAAATACCATGTCGATCCCGCGCAGATCCCCGGCGAATTCAGGGAGAAGTGCGGTATCGAGCTGGTGGATGTGGATCTTCGTGTCAAGCCGGTTTCCGCTTTTCTGAACCTGTTCACGGGGAAGTCATACCACGTGCAGCGTTTCGAATCAGCCTCTTTCCGGAAAGCGCTGATCCGCATCCTAAAAACCGGATCCTTCGATATCGTGCAGTTGGAAACACTGTTTGTCTGCCCCTATATCCCCGTGATCCGTAAGTATTCAACGGCCAAAATCATCCTGAGAGCGCACAATATCGAACACCTGATCTGGGAAAGGCTCGCAGACGAAACCGGGAATCGCTTAAAAAGATGGTATATCCGGCATCTGGCTTCCACCCTGAAGGAGTATGAGCACACGATCATCCGTCAGGTCGATGGCATCGCCGCCATCACGATGAAAGATGCGGACTATTTTACCAATGTACTGAATTCCGCAGGCGTAAGCCAGACAGCCATCCCGGTGATCGATATCCCTTTCGGGCTGGATATCGGCATCTATTCACTCCCTGCCGGAAAAACCAACCCGGTCAGCCTCTTTTCCATCGGTTCCATGAACTGGATGCCCAATGAAGAAGGGGTGAAATGGTTTCTCGAAAATGTCTGGCCGGGAATCCGTGAGCAATACCCTTCGCTGACTTATTACCTGGCGGGCCGGTCCATGCCTGACTGGATGCGTCAATTAAAGATTTCCGGCGTGGAAGTTTTAGGCGAAGTGGAAGATGCTCATGAATTCATCCGGGACCACTCGGTCATGATCGTTCCTCTCTTTTCCGGCAGCGGTATCCGCATCAAGATCATTGAAGGGATGGCTCTCGGCAAGACCATCATCTCCACCTCGCTGGGAGCGGAAGGCATCAGTTACATCAACGGTGAAAACATCCTGATCGCCAACACCCCCTGTGAGTTTTTCGACATGATCTCTCTGTGCTGTGAAGACCCGGGCCGCCGTCAGATGATCGGCCGGAATGCACGTGAACTCATCGAGAGAGAATACGACCGCGATGCCATCACGCACCGCCTGATCAGTTTTTATCAACACCTCACAGAGTAAAGGGTATTTTCTTACTTTTGTCAATCTGAAGCCCTTCGCATGAGAATCTTTTTTTTACTACCGCGCGTTCCCTATCCGACTGAGAAAGGAGATAAATTACGTGCCTTCCATCAGATCAAACAACTTTCGGGAGATCATGAAATCATTATCTGCGCCATCAACCATGGAACGCTTCACCAGGATGCCATCCCGGTACTGAAAAAATATGCGAAAGCCGTACACATCATCCCCGGCTCGCGTTTCACCATCCTCACCGGGCTCATGAACGCTTTTTTCAACGGGAAACCGTTTCAGGTGGGTTATTTTTATAACCGCCACGCCGAAAAAAAGATCCATGATCTGATCAGCGAATACAAACCCGACCATATCTTCTGCCAGCTGATACGCGTTGCAGAATATGTCAAAGACCTGCCCATCCCCAAAACCCTCGACTACCAGGATGTATTTTCCAAAGGGGTGGAACGCCGGATTCCGAAGTCATCGGTTTTCATGAGACCTTTCCTTAGGATGGAATATCAGCGACTGATGAAATACGAGCACGACATCTTCGAAAAATTCAACCACCGCATCATCATCTCCGCACCCGACCGCGAGCTCATCCCCCATCCCGACCGGGAAAAGATCGTGGTGGTGGCCAACGGCGTCGATACGGACTTCTTTCATCCCCTTGAACGGGAAAAAAGATACGACCTTGTCTTTACCGGTAATATGGGATACCCGCCCAACATCGATGCGGCGGAATACCTGGTAAAACGCATCCTGCCTCTCGTTTCCAAACACCGGCCCGGAATCAGACTGCTCATCGCAGGCGCCAACCCGAACATGCGGGTGCTGGTCCTGAAATCCCCCCAGGTAGATGTGAGCGGATGGGTCGCCGATATGCGCGAATGTTATGCGGGCGCCCGGATCTTCATCGCCCCCATGCAACTGGGAACCGGCCTTCAGAATAAGCTGCTGGAAGCCATGGCCATGAACATCCCCTGTATTACTTCTCCCCTCGCCAACCACGCCCTCGGAGCAAAAGCAGGCGAAGAGATCCTCGTGGCCGACAACCCGCAGGCTTACGCCGACGCTATCCTGTCACTCCTCAATGATCCTGAAATCGCCGGGCGGATCGGATCACAGGGACATCAATTTGTGCTTAGTAACTATAACTGGGAAACAGAAACGCGGAAGATCGAATCGCTGATGCTGAACCGTTAACCTGCTCCCTTCTTTAACAATCCACATGGCTGACGATAAGAAAATTATCTTTTCGATGGTGAATGTCAGCAAGACATTCCCACCGCATAAACAAGTCCTCAAAGACATCTACCTCTCCTTTTTCTATGGAGCCAAAATCGGTATCATCGGATTGAACGGATCCGGGAAATCGACCCTGCTGAAAATCATTGCCGGAACCGAGAAATCATTTCAGGGTCAGGTGGTATTTTCTCCCGGTTATACCGTCGGGTTGCTGGAACAGGAACCGCTGCTGGACGATTCCATGACTGTCAGGCAGGTGGTGGAAGACGGGGTGAGAGAGACTGTCGACCTGCTGAAGGAATACGAAGAACTCAATGCCCGTTTTGCAGAGCCGATGACCGACGAGGAAATGTCAAAGCTCATTGAGCGCCAGGGTGTGCTCACGGAGCTCCTCGATCACCATAACGCCTGGGAACTCGACAACAAACTGGAACGGGCCATGGATGCCCTGCGCTGTCCCGATCCCGACACCCCGGTGAATGTACTCTCGGGAGGAGAACGGCGCCGGGTCGCTCTGTGCCGGTTGCTGTTGAAAGAGCCCGACATCCTCCTGCTCGATGAGCCTACGAACCACCTCGACGCCGAATCGATACAATGGCTCGAGATGCACCTGCGGCAGTACAAAGGGACCGTGATCGCCATCACGCACGATCGTTATTTCCTCGACAACGTGGCCGGCTGGATCCTGGAACTCGACCGCGGAGAAGGCATCCCGTGGCAGGGTAACTACTCCTCCTGGCTGGAACAGAAATCGAACCGGCTGGCCATGGAAGAAAAGACCGAAAGCAAGCGGGCGAAGACGCTGGAACGTGAACTCGAATGGGTGAGGATGTCGCCCAAAGCCCGTCAGGCCAAAGGAAAAGCCAGGCTCAATGCTTACGAAAGACTGTTAAACGAAGATACCAAAGAGAAAGAAGAACGGCTGGAGATTTTCATCCCCAACGGCCCGCGCCTCGGGAATACCGTGGTCGAAGCCGTGGGTGTATCAAAAGCCTTCGGCGAAAAACTGCTCTTCGAAAACCTCTCTTTCTCACTGCCACCGGCCGGTATCGTAGGTGTCATCGGACCAAATGGCGCCGGGAAAACCACCTTGTTCCGGCTGATCATGGGAGCCGAGAAACCCGATCAGGGAAATTTCATCATCGGCGATACCGTTAAACCCGGGTACGTCGACCAGGCACATACCGCCATCGATCCCGAAAAAACCGTGTACCAGGTAATCTCCAATAACAGCGAGATCATCCAGATGGGAGGACGCTCCATCAACGCCAGAGCCTATGTCGCCCGGTTCAACTTCAGCGGCGCCGACCAGGAAAAGAAATGCGGAGTGCTCTCGGGCGGAGAACGCAACCGGCTCCACCTGGCCCTGACACTCAAGGAAGAAGCCAATGTCCTCCTTCTCGACGAACCTACCAACGACATCGACGTCAATACCCTCCGTGCACTGGAAGAAGGACTCGAAAATTTTGCCGGCTGCGCCGTCATCATCTCTCACGACCGCTGGTTCCTCGACCGCGTCGCCACCCATATCCTGGCCTTTGAGGGGAATTCGCAAGTCTTTTTCTTCGAAGGCAGCTACTCGGACTACATGGAGAACCGCAAGAAACGCCTCGGCGATGACGAGCCTCACCGCATCAGGTACAAAAAACTGGTAAAAGACTCTTAGCAGATGAAAAATATAACCCGTATCTTTGCATAAACTACCCTGCATGTCAGTACAAAAGCCATCCATTCCGAAAGGTACGCGCGACTTCTCCCCGCCGGAGATGGTGAGGCGAAATTATATCTTCGACACCATCCGGTCGGTCTTTGGAAAATACGGATACCTCCCCATCGAGACCCCGGCCATGGAAAACCTTTCCACCCTGCTCGGGAAATACGGCGATGAAGGCGACAAGCTGCTTTTCAAAATCCTGAATTCGGGTGATTTCCTGGCGCCGCTGAAATCGATAGACCACTCATCCTCATCGCCAGACACCCGGGAAGTTGCTCCCCTGATCTCTGAAAAAGGCCTGCGGTACGACCTTACCGTACCCTTTGCCCGCTTTGTCGTCCAACACCAGAATGACCTCGTCTTCCCCTTCAAAAGATTTCAGATCCAGCCGGTCTGGAGAGCTGACCGTCCGCAGAAAGGCCGCTACCGGGAGTTCTTCCAGTGCGATGTGGATGTGATCGGCAGTAACTCGATGACCTGTGAGGTGGAACTTCTGCAGATCATCCACGAAGTCTTCTCCCGGCTGGGCATCTCTGTCAGGATCCTCATCAATAACCGGAAGATCCTCGCCGGCTTAGCCGAAGCGATCGGGGAACCGGATAAATTCATCGATATTACTACGGCCATCGACAAACTCGATAAAACCGACATCGGGCAGGTCAACCGCGAATTAGCGGAAAAAGGGCTGAAACCCGCTTCCATCGAAGCGCTGCAACCCATCCTTCTCTCCTCCGGCTCCATCGAAGAAAAGCTGACGCTCCTCAACCGGTTTTTCACCAACTCGGAAACGGGGAAAAAAGGCATGGAAGAGATCAACATCGTTTACGGATACCTGAAAGACCTCCATTTCCCCTGTCCGGTCGACCTGGACCTCAAACTGGCCCGCGGACTGAATTACTACACGGGCACCATCATCGAAGTAAAAGCAGCGGATGTTTCCATCGGGAGCATCTGCGGAGGCGGAAGATACGATGACCTCACCGGGATATTCGGACTCAAAGGCATGTCGGGCGTTGGCGTATCCTTTGGCGCTGACCGCATCTATGACGTCATGACAGAACTTCAGGCCTTCCCTTCCTCCCTGGGTACTCCTGCTAAAGTTTTATTTCTTAACTTTGGTCAGAAAGAAGAAAAAGAGAGCCTGCTCCTGCTGGCACGGGTCAGAAAAGAAGGCATCGCTGCCGAACTTTATCCGGATCCCGTGAAACTGAAAAAACAGATGGAGTACGCCAACAAAAGAAACATTCCGTTTGTCGCCATGATCGGTAACGAAGAACTGGCTACCGGGAAGATCACGCTCAAGAACATGATCACCGGCGTCCAGGAAACCATCAGCCGTGACGATCTGATCAAACATATCACAGAATGAAGAAGAATTTTATCATTGCCATCATCAACGCCAGAAGCTGGGTCACCGGCGCAGAGTATGAATGATTTCTCCCTGCTCCCTCTTCTGTGTTGTTATTTTCTTTTATCATTCAATCATTAAAAATTTTCTTATGACAGTTATTTTAAACGGTTCGGGACTGACTATTGAAAAAGTGGTTAATGTCGCCCGGAATAATGAAAAAGTGGAGCTGGCTCCCGAAGCGGTAAAACGGATCAACGAATGCCGCGCCATGCTCGAAAAAAAGATCGATGCTCACGAGATCATGTACGGTGTGAACACCGGCATCGGTGAGTTTTCGGAAGTAGTGCTGACCGACGAGCAGGTAAAAGACTTTCAGAAGTACCTTATTTATAATCACGCTGCCGGTATTGGCGAGCCGATGCCCATCGAATGGGTGCGTGGCGCCATGCTTGGCCGTATCAACGTTCATGCTCATGGTAATTCCGGTTGCAGGCTGGAGATCACCCAGACTTTTGTTGACATGCTGAACAAAGGAGTCACTCCGTATGTCTGCAAAAAGGGTTCCGTTGGCGCTTGTGGCGACCTGGCTCCGATGGCTCAGATCGCTCTGCTGATGATGGGAGAAGGCCGTGCTTATTATGATGGCGTACTGATGGAAGGCCGCGATGCCTTAAAGGCAGCAGGTATCCCCATCCCCGGTCTGAAAGCTCGCGACGGACTGGCTGCCATCAACGGATCCAATGTCCTTACCGCGATGAGCGCCATTTTCCTGTACGACGCCTTCAACTGGCTGCGTCAGGCTGAAATCGCTGCCGCCATGTCGCTGGAAGCCATGAAAGCCAACATGCGTCCGTATCACCCGCTGCTTCACGAAGTACGTGGTTTTAAAGGCGCCATGCAGAGCGCTGCCTCTATCCTTAAATGCGTCTCCGGAGGCGACCTGGACGAGTTGAAGATCAAATGCAAGGTGCAGGACGCTTATTCCATGCGTTCCACACCCCAGGTGATCGGCAGCGCCCGCGATGCGTTGGGATATGCACGTTCACAGGTCGAGATCGAACTCAACGGCGTTGGCGACAACCCGATCTTCTTCCCCGAAAAAAACCTGCAGATTTCCGGAGCCAACTTCCAGGGAACTCCCGTATCACTCCCCATGGATATGGCCGGAGCTGCCATCACCATGGTCTGCGTGATGTCGGAACGCCGCATGAACAGGATGAACCACCCCGCCCTGAGCGTCGGACTGCCCGCATTCCTTACCAAAGGAGGCGGTCTGTTCAGCGGACTCATGCTGAGCCAGTACACCGCCGATACGCAGATCGTCGAACAGCGCATCCTATGTATGCCCGCCTCCATCCAGTCAATCCCCGCTGCCGCCGATCAGGAAGACTTTGTCTCCATGGGCATGAATACCGCCCTGAAGAACTTCCAGATCCTGGAAAACGCCTTTGGCATCCTCGGGATTGAATTCATGGCTGCCGCACAGGCGCTGGATTTCCGCGAATACAAGTTCGGCGCCGGCACCAGCAAAGCCAAAGAAGTCATCCGCAAGCACGTTGCGTTCCTCGATGTCGACCGGCCGCTTTATACCGATCACAACAAGATGATGGAACTGGTAAGATCCTGCGAGATCCTGGAAGAAGTCCAAAAAACCGTCGGCCGTCTCGATTAATCCGGGTCTCTACCGGCAAATCATCTATCCTATGATCGCAGAAACACCCGAAAACAAAACCCGGGAGAAAACAGCCAAACGTCCGTCACTGCTGACGGTTTTATGCATCCTGACATTTGTCGGAAGCGGGTTGAACATTTTTTCCGGGTTGATTGTCGGGTCCTTTTTTCCCGCGTTCACTACGATCGCAGCCGATCTTGCCGAAACATACAAAATGCCGGGGATGGAGTTGATCACGGAAGGTACTCCCGCGTTCTTCTTCATCTCCGCATTGTTTTATGCCGGGTCAGTGGGAGGCGCCTATCTGATGTGGAAGATGATGAAAAACGGCTTTCACATTTATACCATCTCGCAGATCCTGCTGCTCATTACTCCCATGTATTTTTTCAAACTCCCCATTTCATGGGCCGACCTCATCCTCACCGGTTTCTTTGTCATCATGTACAGCCTGTTTTATAAGATCATGCAATAAACCCCGTGAGCAACAACAGCGCATCATCGGCCTCTCCGAATCCTGTCACCGGCAAAAGACCGGTTTTGCTGACAGCCTTGTGCCTGTTCTCCTTTGTCTTTTTCGGGATGATCGCCCTCCTGCTGGTCATCTCCCTGTTTTATGCCGGATCCTTCCGGAGTCTTCTTAATACCTACCTTGCCGGCGCCACGTTGAACACCTCCGGAGTATTCCTGATCATCGCCTCCCTGTTCATCGTCTATGCCTGCGCCTTTGCCGGCATCCTGTTAATGTGGCGTTTACGGCGTAAAGGGTTTTATCTTTTCGTCGGCGCTGTGCTGATTCTCGGCGTTTTTCAGCTGTTCAGCAACGATTTTTCTTTCCTTTCAACCACCATTCTTATTATCCTGCTTCTCTTTTTCAGCCTTTTTTTCAGAAAACTGCACTGATCTTCGGATTATCGAATGATTTTTACTCTTTGGGTAGATTTTTTTCTTCTTGGCAGTCAAACGATTAGATTTTTTTCTGAAAATTTTTATTTTTTTTCTGAAAAATTGTTTGTGAAGAAAATTTGTTTGTAAATTGCATTATTAAAGAGTGAGCAGGGAACAATTAACTCTATATATATTTTCATATTGAAGAAAAAACTATGATGGATTTCTTTCAATATCGTATCTATGGTAATATAATTACTAACCTTTTTATTAACCCTATTATTAACCCAATTACTAACCAAAATCAAAGTTTATGAGAAAACTTACGCTTCTCCTTTCACTCATGTTACTTATAGGGCTTCAGGCTGCCTTTGCCCAGAGGACTATCTCTGGCAAGGTTACAAGCTCTGAGGACGGAAGCTCCATCCCGGGGGCTACTGTCCTTGTGAAAGGTACCACGGTCGGTGCAATCACCGATCTGGATGGGAATTACAAGTTAGCAGTACCGGCCGGCAAAGATGTCATTATGGTCTCTTATGTCGGGATGAAAACCGTTGAGATCACCCTGGGTGACCAGGATATCATCAATGTCGTTCTCTCTCCGGAAATTGTGGAACTTGAAGGAGTGGTGATCACCGCTCTGGGTGTGACCCGCGAAAAGAAAGCACTCGGTTACTCGGTTCAGGACCTGAAAGGGGATCAACTGAACCAGGATGGAGCAGGTTCGGTCATAAGCTCTCTTTCAGGAAAAGTATCCGGAGTGCAAATCAATACCGGATCAGGCGCCATGGGAGGATCTTCCCGTGTGCTGATCCGTGGTGTCAACTCTATTAACGGTAACAACAACCCATTGTTCATCATTGATGGTGTTCCCATTGATAACAGCGATTTTAACTCGTATACCACATCCCGTGGAGCCGGTGGTTATGACTACGGTAACATGGCACAGGACATCAACCCCGACAATATTGAATCCATGTCGGTGCTGAAAGGCGCCAACGCAGCCGCTCTTTACGGTTCGCGTGCCGCTAACGGGGTTATCCTTATTACTACCAAAAAAGGTGAACAACAGAAAGGAAAACTCATCGGAATCGATTTTTCGACGGGTCTGAACTTTGAACAGGTAGCCTATCTGCCCGATTACCAGACCACTTATGGTGGTGGTAACGGCGGACTCGGCGGGAGCTGGGAAATTAAATATTACACCGACGAATCCGGACATTATAAAGTCTCCGGCGTCGATGGCGAAGGGAATCCCTTCAACTCCTTCGACCTCGGTATGGACTATGGTATTGACGAAAGCTGGGGCCCGGCTTATGCTTCCACCGCCGGCGAATTCATCCCCACCCAGGATTTCGGATTTACTCTTGATGCCGCTAACCAGGCTAAATTCGACGAAATGTATGGCGGAAAACCCATTTACTACCGTGCCTATAACAGCTTCCAGGATTGGGATACCGAAAACTACGGCAAATCCATCGAATGGAAAAAACCGGCTCACGGCGCCAAGGATTTCTTCCAGACCGGTCTCGGCTGGCAGAACAGCATCGCCTTCACCGGCGGCTCCGAAAAAGCTACTTTCCGTTTAGGCTTGAACTCCCTGAATTCCTCGGGATATATGCCGAACTCTGAACTCGATAAATATACCGTATCATTCAGCGGGAAAGCCAACCTGACCCAAAAACTCTCGGCTTTCACCGACATGACCTATATCAATACTCAGACAAAAGGACGTCCTGAAACAGGTTACGGCGACCTGAACCCGATGGAAAGAATCAACCAGTGGGGACAGACTCAGCTCGATTACAACACGCTGCAAACCTACATCAATCCTGATGGCTCCCAGATCGCCTGGAACCGCGTCGGCATGGATGACCCCACTCCGGCCTATTCCGACAACCCTTACTGGGCCAGGAATATGTGTTTTGAAAACGACATCAGAAACAGGCTTTATGGCAACGTTGGCCTCTCCTGGTCTATCACTGACTGGCTGACCGGCCGCGGCAAATTGAACCTCGATACTTACACGTTCCAGGTTTACGAACGCGTGGCTGTCGGCTCCGCTGCCCAGTCATTCTTCCGCCAGAACGAATACTTCAACTCCGAATTCAACGCCGAGTATTTGCTCCTGTTTGACAAGACCTTTGCCAAGGATTGGCGTATCACCGGAAACATCGGAGGCAACTACCGGAACCAGAAATACCGTTCCATCGCTTCCACCACCGTTGGTGGCTTGTTCATTCCCGAATTATACTCCCTCAGCAATGCTCCTTCCAACTCTTCCCTGACTGAACAGACCTGGAAACGCGTCAACAGTGTATATGGAAGCGCATCCTTCGGCTGGAGAAGCATGATTTACGTCGATTTGACTGCTCGTAACGACTGGTCATCCACCTTACCGGAAGGCGACAACTCCTATTTCTATCCTTCTGTATCAGTGAGCTGGGTGTTCAGCGAACTGAAACCGCTGAAAGAAGCCAAATGGTTGACCTTCGGTAAAATCAGAGGAGGCTGGGCAAAGGTTGGTAACGATACCGATCCTTATAATATTCTGAGGAGATATGCCAACATGCTGGATGCCGACGGATATCCCTATCAGTTTGGCAGCCTGGCTATGTACACCCTTCCCACCACGCTGAATAACCCGAAACTGAGACCGGAAACGACCAAATCGTGGGAACTCGGAGCCGAGTTGAAATTCATCAACAACCGTATCGGACTTGACTTTACCTACTATTCCAAAAACACCATCGACCAGATCCTCCCGGTTGCTATCTCCGGAGCTACAGGATATTCTTTTAAACTGATGAACGCCGGCGAAATCTCCAACAAAGGGTTTGAAGCCATGCTGACTCTTATTCCCATCCGCTACAAGGATAAATTCGAATGGACCCTCACCGGGAACTTCGGTAAGAATAAAAACGATGTGGTTTCTCTCACCGAAGGTATCGAAAACCTGCAGTTGGGTGTTGGCCCGTTCAACATCTCCGTCAACGCATTAGTCGGCCAACCTTATGGTCAGCTGATGGGAACCGATTTCATCTATGATGCAAACGGCAACAAAGTCGTTGACCAGGATGGACGTTATCTGGAAACTTCGGATGTGAAAGCGCTGGGTAGTGTTCTTCCCGACTGGAACCTGGGTATCGGCAACCAGTTTAAAATCTATGGATTCAAACTGGGCTGCCTGATTGACATTCAACATGGCGGACATTTCTTCTCCACCACCAAAATGTGGGGTATCTACTCCGGTATTTTGGCACCATCAGCTGAAGGAACCATGCGTGAAGACGGTGTTGTCATCGACGCTCCTGTGGCAAAATACGATGCCAATGGCGAACTGGTTTACAACGCAGACGGCGAAACCGTACAGGTGGAAGACAATTGGAACACCACCGTCCTTGACGCCCGTATCTATTGCTCCGACTTCTACGACGGACCTGCTGCCCAGAACGTTTTGGACGCCAGCTATGTTAAGTTGCGTGAACTGACGCTGTCATACACCATTCCCACGAAATACACCGGACCGGTCCATAACCTGAGTATCGGACTCTATGGCCGTAACCTGGCTACCTGGGGTGTTGCCATGAAAGGAATCGATCCCGAATCGGCCACCACCAGCGCAGGAAACGTCCAGGGAATTGAAGGTGCTTGCTTACCCTCGCTCCGGAACTTTGGTTTCAATATCAGCTTTAACTTTTAACTTTAACCCGAACGAAATATGAAAACAGTTATCAAGATAACATCCGGGGTATTAATGATCTTCATGCTTTTTGGCTGTACCAAAAACTTTGATAAAATCAATGAAGACCCCAACTACCCGACTGAAGTCACTACGTCATCCCTGATGACCGCGGCTCAGAAAGGTCTGTGCGACGACATCTACGACGAATGGTGGGGCGGCCGCCAGAGTATGGTCTGGTCAGAATACTGGACCCAGCGTAACTATACTTCCGAAGACCGTTATGCTATCCGTCAGAACACCAACAGTGGTTACTGGAGACTGATCTATCACGACATCAACAACCTCCAGGAAATTATCCGGTTGAACACCAACCCGGAAACCAAAGCCATGGCTGCACTGGAAGGTGATAATACCAACCAGATCGCATGTGCCACCATCCTCAAGATATGGGCTATGCAAATCATGGCTGATACCTATGGGGATATCCCTTATTCAGAGGCTTTCCAGGGCGAAGGTGATGATGCCATCCTCACGCCGAAATATGACAAACTGAAAGACTTGTACAACACTTTCCTCTCGGAATTGGAAACAGCCGTTAAATCGATCGTTCCTGAAAACGGCGGGTTTATCTCCGGTGATGTCATCTATAACGGTGATATGGAAAAATGGCAAAAGTTTGGGAATTCGCTCCGCCTGCGCATCATGCTGCGTATGTCACTAGGAGACTATACTCAAGCCAGTGCGTTAGTAACCGAAGTCGGTGAAGACGGTTTCATTTCATCCAATGCCGAAAATGCCGATTTCGCTTACCTCGGGGCCACCCCGAACAACTCGCCGATGTACGATGCATACTGGACAGCTGCCCGTAACGACTTTACCGTTGCCAAACCGTTCATCAACCTCCTGAAAGGGGTAGATGATACGCTGAATGGCAAGATCAATCCGTTTAGCGGACTGGTTGACCCCAGACTGGAAATCTATTCCCGTCCGAAGAGTGGAAAATATCTCGGAATGCCTTACGGAATGCCCGATGCAGAATCGCAGGCATACAGAAGCAAATGCCCCAGTTTCTACGGCGCAGGCGCTTATGATGAAAATGTCGCTATCGTGGTGCTGAATGCCAAATTCCCGATGCCTTTCTTCCACTATGACGAAGTACAGTTCATGCTTTCCGAATTGAACGGTTGGGATCAGGCACACTATATCGCCGGAGTAAGAGCCTCTATCGAATTCTGGCGCGATCTGTCCATCAAACTGGAAACCAGTAGTTGGCCGCAGTCAAGAATTGACGAATTTAATGCCAATTATGAGGCTTTTATAACTGCCTTACCTCCTGCCAGCAAAACTACGGTGATGGCTCAGAAATACCTGGCCTTCTACGTACAGGGTTATCAGGCATGGGCTGAATACCGCCGGACCGGTGAACCGCAGTTCCTGGTAAAACCGGGTGAAATCACTCATCAGGCATCTGATGGTACTCCCATCTATTTTGAACCGTTGGTTAGTATCAATACCGTTCCCTGGAGACTCACTTATCCCCAGCAGGAATACACCATCAATGCAACGGCTGTGAAAGCAGCTGCTGATGCCATTGGTGGCGACAAAATGTCAACCAAACTTTTCTGGCAACCGTGACCGGAAAACGTTCCGTTACATTAAAAAGAGGGTGTCTCACGATGGAGACACCCTCTTTTTTTTATCATCCGGTTTACAACCACCCGTGATGAGAACGGACACCAGAAAATTCAGGAAACGAAATGCCGGATCCAGCAACGTCTCCGGATGTGTTCCCTGCTTTCAAAGCTCTTCCAGATGTTAAGAGCCTTCAGGTTGTTTTCCAGTTGATTACTGGAGACCGTCTTTTTGATACCGTATTGGATATATGCTTTTTGAAGATCGCGAAAGATGATGGCAGCAATCCCTTTCCCGTGATAATCGGGTCTGACCCCGACCAGATACATATCCACCGTGTCGTTGTTCCGGATGGCATTCAACACCCGGATAAATCCGAAGGGGAACAACTTCCCGTTGCATTTTCGCAAGGCATGGGTGATATTGGGCAGGGAGATACCGAATCCTACCACGTCATCGTGCTCATCCAGCAGGACGGAGACAAATTCAGGGCGGATAAACCCGAAATATTGCTTCGTATAAGCATCCATCTGCGCTTCCGTGAGAGGGGCAAAGCCATACAACACATCGAATGCATCGTTCAGCATGGTGAACAGCTTCCGGGTGTATGGCATAAAGTCTCCGGACTTTTTCGCCACCAGCGGGTGGATATGATACCGTTGGGCGGTCAGGTCAGCCAGACGCTCAATGGTTTCGGGGACCTTGTCAGGAACCGGGAATTCGTGTTGCACCCAGTCCACTGCCTTGGAAAAGCCCAGCTTCTCCATATGGACCGGGTAATACGGATAGTTATAGATAGAGGTAAGGATCGCTGTCTCTTCGAATCCATCGATCAGCATCCCTTCCAGGTCGAAATCGGTAAAGCCGAGGGGACCGTGAATGCCGGTCATCCCTTTGGAACGTCCCCATTCTTCGACTGTTTCAATCAGTTTGCGGCTTACTTCGATATCATCAATGAAATCGATCCATCCGAAGCGGACCAGATTTTCTTCCCATCGCTGGTTTGCCCGGTGGTTGATGATCCCAGCCACCCGGCCGACGATTTGTCCGTTCCGATATGCCAGCCAGTATTCAGCTTCACAGTACTCAAAAGCCAGGTTTCTCTTGCGATCAAGAGTGCGTCGTTCATCTGTCCTGACCTGGGGGCACCAATAGGCATTCCCTTGGTAAAGCCGGTATTGAAATTTGATAAATCGGTTAAGGTCAGCCCGGGTAACAACTTTTTTAATCTCAATATCCATACTCGAGTGTTCGTGTCGTACTTCAGAAGATCCGGGCCTTATAAGTATAAGGTCCGGAGGAAGAGGTTACCCTGATGTAAACAAAGACCGTCGGAAGATTATTACCCGATTTTCTTATTGGCGATGTCGTGACCTGCCTGAAGCGCGTTCAGGTTCATGTTGACAATGTCTTCTCCTTTTTTCTCAAAGGTAGCGCGAACAGCTTTTTTAATGCTTTCGAACGACATACCGAGGAAAGGGGAAGCAGCTCCCAGGATGACCATGTTGGCTGATTTGGCAGAACCTGCTTCTTTAGCGATGGTTTCTGCATCAAGAGCCACATGTTTCGGGAGGGAAGCCACCGCCTGATGTACTTTCTCAATCTCCGGGTAATTGGGGACATTGATAAACGGTGTGGTGCTGGTGATCACCCATCCCGACTCAGAGAGATAAGGCAGGTAGCGAAGTGACTCCATCGGTTCCACCGAGATGATGAGGTCGGCTTTGCCATAAGGGATCAGGTCGGATGCAATCTCTTCTTTGGAGATACGCAGGTTTGATGACACATCGCCACCGCGCTGGCTCATTCCGTGAACTTCCGATTGTTTTAAATACATTCCCTGGTCAAGGGCAGCATATCCGATGACGGCAGCGATGGACAGAATCCCCTGTCCACCGACGCCTGCTAATATGATATCTTTCTTCATTATTATTCGTTATTTTCTTTTTTATGCTTCTCTCTCATCCTTTTGTTCAGTTCCACGATGCACTCCCTGCGGGGAATGATGACGGAGACACCCTGGTAAGCGAGTTCTTCGTTGATGATTTTGACATTTTCTTCGTGGAATTTCTTCAGGGGCCTGATCACCCGGATATGTTCCGGTTCAACGCCTATGCCTTTGCAGATCTCTTCGAGTTTGCCGTTGGCAGCTGAATGCTGTCCGCCGGTCATAGCGGTGGTGGCGTTATCAAGGATGAAAACGGTGATCGGAGCTTTACCGTTCACGGCATCGAGCAGTCCGGTGATCCCCGAATGGCCGAAGGTGGAGTCGCCGATAACGGCAACCGCCGGGACCATTCCTGCATCAGCAGCGCCTTTGGCCATGGTGATGGAAGCGCCCATGTCGACGCATGAGTTGATGGCTTCATACGGTTTCATAGCGCCCAGGGTATAACATCCGATATCAGCGAAGACCCGGCCTTTGGAGAATCCGGTGAGGGCCTCATTCAGGGCCAGGTAAGAATCAGCATGGGGGCATCCGTCGCATAGAGCAGGTGGTCTGGAAACCACGATGTCCGGAACGGGTGAGCCGATGGTATCTGCCAGTCCAAGCGCCCTGGCTACGATATTGGGGTTCAATTCACCGTCGCGGGGAACCGATCCGTCGAGTCTTCCTTTGACGACCAGTCCGGCGCCCAGGAATCCTTTCAGCATCTCTTCCACCACCGGGTATCCGTCTTCCAAAACAAGGATGGACTGGCATTCCCTGGCCATGCGTTCAACCATTCTGCGCGGAAGGGGATAATGACCCAATTTCAGTACCGGGTAAGGCACTCTTCCCTTGGGGTAATTCTCACGCAGATAGTTATTAGCGATCCCACAGGCGACGATACCCATCGAGTGGTCATTTCCATCGGTATACGCATTAAAACCGGAGGTTTCGGATTCCTTGGTAAAATGGGCCTGGTTGTTCAGTAACGTCTTATATTGTTTCCGGGCAATGGCCGGCAGCAATACATACTGACGCAGGTTGAACGGCAGTCTCAATTCGTTCTCCGGACGATGTGAGGTGGTGACGTTCACTCCGGCACGGGAATGAGCCATACGGGTGGTAATTCTCATCATCACAGGAATGCCGTATTTTTCCGACAGGTCAAATCCATAATGTACCATGTCGTAGGCTTCCTGTTGGTTACCGGGTTCGAGGACCGGGACCTGGGCAAACTTGCCATAGACACGGGAGTCCTGTTCATTCTGTGATGAATGCATCGAAGGGTCATCGGCCGAAACCACGATTAGTCCTCCGTTAGCCCCGGTGATTGCCGAGTTGAGGAAAGGGTCAGCCGCCACATTCAAGCCGACATGCTTCATGCAAACCATGGTTCGTTTGCCGGCATATGACATACCCAGAGCGGCTTCCATCGCCGTCTTTTCGTTTGTACACCAATCTGAATGAATATTTCCGTTTATCTGGTTTTTCTTGTTCTGCACATACTCCGTGATTTCCGTCGACGGAGTGCCGGGATACGCATAAATCCCGGATAAGCCCGCATCAAGGGCGGCCTGGGCTATGGCTTCATCCCCCAGTAAAAGCAACTTTTTTGTCATTCTGAATACTTCTTTTCTTGTTAATGAAATGGTTAGCAAACCTACATAGATTTTGGCAAATTCGCAACTCTCGCCGGGAACATTTTATCCCGTCCGGAATTTCAAAGGAAAGGATTCGAAAATGTTTGGTTTAATTTATTACTTTTGTGGGTTAACATGAATGGTCAACCAATCTGAACTGATTGCCTATGTCAGCTACCTCCCGTTTCTACCTGTTACTGTTCGGCTTAGTTCTATTACTGTCCGTAAATAACACCTCCCTGGCGCAGACAGGCACCATCAGGGGATTTGTATACGAGCAGGAATCGGGTGAACCCGTAATCTTCACGAATATCTATTTTCTGAAGACATCCATCGGGGCCACCACTGACGAGAATGGCTATTTTGCCATTACCAAGATACCGCCCGGTGATTACACCCTGATGGTGACGTATGTTGGTTTTGATACTCTTCAGATGCCCGTTTCCATCAAATCAGGCGACGTTATCACGAAAAAACTTTACCTGAGTCAGGCTTCCGTCACACTCACGGAAGTGAATGTGTCAGCTGCCCGGCAGGACAAACAGCGGGAGACACAGACATCCATCGTCAAGATCGATCCGAAGCAAATCAATAAGATTCCGTCGATCGGAGGCACGCCCGACCTGGCCCAGTACCTGCAGGTGTTGCCCGGTGTCATCTTCTCGGGTGACCAGGGCGGACAACTGTACATCCGCGGAGGCCCCCCTATCCAGAACCTCGTGCTGTACGACGGGATGACCATCTATAACCCCTTCCATTCCATCGGACTTTTCTCCGTTTTCGATGTGGATATTCTGAAAAACGTGAATGTCTATACCGGAGGTTTCAGCGCCGAATATGGCGGCAGGATCTCTTCCGTCATGGATATCGCGACGATGGATGGGAATAAAAAACGGTTCTCCGGAAAGATCGATGCCAGCACCTTTGGCGCGAAAGTCCTGTTAGAAGGCCCTATCGCCAAACAAAAGGATGATGACGGCTCCAGCGCTTCCTTCATCCTCTCGGTAAAAAATTCTTACCTCGACGAAACATCCAAGTCGATCTATTCTTATCTCGATAATTCCCTTCCTTATCAATACCTGGATATCTACGGAAAAGCCTCTATCAACGCGGCAAACGGAAGTAAGGTGAATTTCTTCGGATTCAACTTCTCCGACAAGGCCCTGTTCAATGGATATAACATGACGGGAAACACCTTGAACGAGGTGGACCTCGATTACCACTGGAACAGCTACGGCGGCGGAACCAATTTTGTGGTGATCCCCGGAAAATCACCGGCCCTGCTGGAAGGTAATTTCGCCTATTCCTATTATAAAGTCGTATTGGATGAAACCGATAAACAACCCCGGTCCAGCTCCATCGGCGGATTCAACGGAGGTTTCAGGTTCACCTATTTCCTGGGGAAAGATGCCATCAAATACGGCCTTGACCTGTCAGGTTATAAAACCATTTTCAATTTCTATAATTCCCTGAACCGGCAGATCGATTATACCCAGAACACCACCGATATCGATGCCTTTGTCGAATACAAATGGATCGCGGGAAAATTCGTTATCCAACCCGGTTTCAGATTCCAATATTATGCCTCGCTCTCACAAATGTCGCCCGAACCCAGGCTTTCCATTAAATACAACATGGTGGAAAAATTCCGTTTGAAAATGGCCGGCGGATATTTCACCCAGAACCTGATGTCCACTTCCAACGACCTGGACGTGGTGAACCTCTTTTACGGATTCCTTTCCGGGCCCGAAAACCTGCCTAAGACTTTTAAAGGGAAAGATGTCATCAACAAACTTCAGAAATCGTGGCACGCTATTTTCGGTTTTGAATGGGATCTTACCGACAGGCTGAGTCTGAATGTGGAAGGATACTACAAGTATTACCCGCAACTTACCAATATCAACCGGAACAAGTATTTCGACGATAATGAAGAAAACGCCCTGATACCGGATATTTACAAAAAAGACTTCATTTTGGAAACCGGTGACGCAGAAGGAGTGGATGTTTCTGTTGAATACACCTATAAGAAACTCCATTTCTGGGGCACCTACTCACTGGGTTATATCCACCGCGACGATGGAATCTCCAAATATGTTCCTCCATACGACCGGCGGCACAACCTGAACATGATGCTTTCCTGGACACTGGGCAAGAAATCGACGTGGGAACTGAACGGCCGGTTCAATTACGGATCGGGATTCCCCTTTACGCCTACATCAGGATACTATGAAGAGATTGGTTTCAACAATAACATGGGATCTGATTATACTACGATCAACGGCAACCTGGGCATTCTTTACGGCGAATACAATTCCCAAAGACTCCCTTACTACAGCCGGTTTGACGTTAGTGCAAAAAAGACCTTCTTCCTGGGGAAAACGGCTAAACTGATGGTTGACACCGGGATCACCAACATTCTAAACCAGGAGAACATCTTTTATATCGACCGTGTAACGGCTACCGAAATCTACCAGTTACCCATCATGCCGAGCCTGGGTGTCAGCTTCACATTTTAGTGAGATCTGATATCCTTTTTCCGGCTTTTCTTACTTATCTTTGTTCCAAAGAACAAGCGAAATGAACGTACAAACTGCTTCCTTGTCAAAGAAAGAGCTGCTGAAAGCATTGCTCCTTGACGCCGTCGGTCTGGCCTTTATCTTCCTGGCGCCGTCACTGACCCATTTGCTGAGTTTCCCGGTTTATATGCTGGAACCCATGCGGGTTATGCTGATCCTCTCGCTCGCCCATTCCTCGAAGAAAAACAGTTATTTGCTGGCACTGACTTTGCCGCTGTTCTCGTTCCTGGTCTCAGGTCACCCCGAAGCGGTGAAGATGATGGTCATCACGGCAGAACTGGTGCTGAATGTATTCCTGTTCTACCTGCTTTCCGAAAGGATCCGGAACATTTTCTGGTCCGGGATGCTTTCCATCCTCGTCAGCAAATTTTTCTGCTACCTGGCCTACCTCGCTGTTTTCTCCCTGGCTTTTGTCCGGGCTGAAGCCGCTCCCCTGTTCCTGATGGTCCAGGCTGCTACCACCCTCGTGTTCAGTACCTATTTATTCCTGCTGTTTAAACGCAAACAATCATGAAGACAAATAATCTTTTACTGATCTCCATATTCCTTTTGCTGCTGACAGGATTCACCGGCTGTACCTCCGACGATCCTTCTCCCTCTCCTACCGATCCGAGAGTGGCCATGGTCGGGACATGGAGCGTTTATGAATCGGGCGCCAAGGGATCCTATGAAGCGACGATCGCATTAGATCCTTCCTCCTCCACCGGAATTCTGATTTACAACTTCGCCAATTCAGGATCAACCAGCAACCCGGCGCAGGCGGACGTGTCCTCAACCAATATTATCCTGAACCCCGATCAAACTATTGGCGATGGATGGACTGTCAGCGGAGGCGGTTCGCTCGTCAGCAGCACCAAGATCAACTGGTCGTATTCCCTTTTTGATGGCGCTACCAATTATAACCTGACCGCCGTGTACACGAAGAAATAAGTGGTTATTTATTTACCCTTTTAATTTGGTTTTCGGAAGGTTGCACCGGAGGAGGACCCTCTTTTTTACCGCCCTTAAACCAGTTGTTCCGCGAATCCAGTTCATCGACTACCTGGTCGTATAACTTGTGGAATCCCTTTTCATCCCACTGGTAATAGCGGATGTTGAGCAAGAACCGCTGACGGGTGACCCCGTATTTTTTAAACAATCCGTTATAACAGTAATCCTGGTATTTGGCGGTGGCTCCTCCATTGACCTTTTCCGATGTCAGGCCGGCTTCCAGGACATGGACATCAGCGAGGAGCTGCACCATGACCGGCTCAGCGATAATGGAGTCGGGCGGGAGAAAGGCCCTGCGTTCCTGTTCTTGCTGGTCGGTGCATGAAAACATCAAGAGGGCTGCGGCAGTGCACAGCAGTGAAAAAAAACTGCCTTTCATAGCCTGATCACTTTTTCTGTTGGGCCTTGTACTCTTTATTCAGCTCATCTACCACCAATGCCGTGATATCCAGGGTATCGTTGGCAATCAGCAGATCGCCGCCGGATTTGTAGGTCATGATATAATCATAATGGTACTTCGCATTGAATCTTTTCAGGAAATTATCCACGGTATCGAGCAGCTGCAACTGTGTATTATATTCTTTTTCAGCTACTTCCTGAGTGTATTTGTTCTTTTTTTCGTCCAACGCCTGTTGTTTCTGCAGCAGGTTCTGGTAGATGGTATTAGCCCGTTCTTCGGTTACCACATTCCCGGCGATAAGTTTCTGGAGGTCGTTAAATTCTTTCTGCAAGGCAGCTTGTTCCGCCAATACTTCATTCTGCAGTTTTCCGCCCATGCTTTCCAGGTTTTTTTTCAGGTCGACGACAAACTGGTATTTCTGGTTCAGGGTATCGACGTTGACATACACCATTTTCAATCCATGACCGAAGGAAGCGGCAGGGACAGCCTCCCCGGCGCCTTTCTGTCCTTTAAAGAAAAGGACGTACAACAATATCAACCCGGCCAGCATCACCAGCATCAGGATCGTATTCAGATTGAATGTAAAGAACCGGGACCGGGGGGCCGGATTAACGGATTCCTTCTCGGGTATGACAGGCATTTCCTGAGAGACCTCAGGCGTTTCCAATGGTTTTTCCTCCATGATCAATGATTTTAGTTACCTAATTCTGACATGAACTTGATCCGCATCAGGCGGATTTCCTCTTCCGTGTACTCATCTTCGCCCAGGTCGAGCAAAGCTTTTTCAACGGAATCGGTCTCGGCTTTACGGAAATATTCGAAAATTTCTTCCTGGTGATATGGATCAATGAATTCATCCAGGTAATAATTGATATCAATTTTGGTCCCAGAACCGACGATGCTTTCAATTTCGGTCAGGAGTTCATCGAAATTGATATTCTTGGAATAGGCAATATCGACCAGGGAAATTTTGCGGTCGATGCTCTGGATGATAAATACTTTGAGCCCCGATTTGTTGATCATCGATTTCACCACCATGTCCATGGGGCGGATGATGTCGTTCTCCTCGACATATTCTTTGATCAGTTCGAGGAACGGTTTGCCGTATTTCTGAGCTTTCCCGAGGCCGACGCCCTGAATCTGTTTCAGTTCATCGACGGTGACGGGGTATTGGATGGCCATGTCTTCGAGGGAAGGATCCTGGAAGATGACGAATGGCGGAAGTTTTTCTTTGCGGGCAATCTCCTTACGGAGGTCTTTCAGCAGCGAGAAGAGCGCTTTATCTGCCGTGCTGCTTTTCGAGCCCATGGCTTCAAACAGTTCTTCTTCCTCGGGGTTTTCCAGGTCATGGTCGTCGACCAGCATTACGGAGAAGGGCTTTTTCAGGAATTTCTGTCCTTCGGGGCTGACCTTCAGCAGACCATAGTTTTCAATATCTTTCAGCAGAAGACGTTCGATGAGGCTTTGCCGAACGACGGCATTCCAGAATTTCTCGTCCTTGTCGGCGCCTTTTCCGAACTCGGCCAGTTTGTTGTGTTTAAACTGTTTGATGTTGGCCGTGGTCTTGCCAAGGAGGATATTGACCACATGTTTTTGTTTGTACTGCTGTTTGATAGCCATGACGGTTTCGAGAACCAGCTGTACATATTGTTTTCCTTCGAATTTTTTCTTCGGATGGAGACAGTTATCGCAATTCTGGCAATTATCTTCCTTCATCACTTCCCCGAAGTAATGAAGCAGTTGTTTCCTGCGGCAGACGGATGACTCGGCGTAGGAGACGGTTTCGAACAACAGTTGTTTCGCGATTTCCTGTTCAGCGACGCTTTTCCCTTTCAGGAATTTCTCCAGCTTCTGGATATCTTCGTAGCTATAGAAGGCGATGCAGTTACCTTCACCGTCGTCGCGTCCGGCGCGACCCGTTTCCTGGTAATATCCTTCCAGGCTTTTGGGCATATCGTAATGGATCACGAAGCGGACATCGGGTTTATCGATCCCCATTCCGAAAGCGATGGTAGCCACGATGACATCCGCCTCTTCCATCAGGAATTTGTCCTGGTTTTCCCGGCGAACTGCAGCGTCGAGTCCGGCATGATACGGCAAAGCGCGGATACCATTAATATTTAACGTTTCCGAAAGCTCTTCTACCTTTTTCCGGCTCAGGCAGTATACGATGCCCGATTTTCCGGGGTTTCCCCGGATAAATTTTATGATATCCTTGGTGACGTTCTTGGTCTTGGGTCGTACCTCATAATAAAGGTTCGGCCGGTTGAAAGAGGACAGGAAGACAGCGGCATCGTTTATTCCCAGGTTCTTCTGGATATCCTGCTGTACTTTGGGAGTTGCTGTCGCTGTAAGGGCTATCAACGGTACTTTCTGTCCGATTGCGTCAATGATGGGACGCAGGCGCCGGTATTCCGGTCTGAAATCATGTCCCCATTCGGAAATACAGTGAGCTTCATCAATACCGAAGAAAGAGATTTTGATCTTCTTCAGAAACTCAATATTCTCTTCCTTGGTGATCGTTTCAGGCGCCACATAGAGAAGCTTTGTTTTTTTATCCTTGATGTCCTTTTTTACCTGAAGAATCTCCTGTTTTGACAAGGAGGAGTTCATGAAATGAGCGATATCGGTATTAGTTCCGAAGTTGCGCAACGAATCCACCTGGTTCTTCATCAGGGCGATCAGGGGAGAGACGATAATAGCTGTTCCGTCACTGATCAGAGCGGGTAATTGATAACAGAGGGACTTTCCTCCGCCCGTAGGCATGATGACAAAAGTATCTTTTTGTGCTAATACGTTACGTATGATAGCTTCCTGATTACCTTTAAAATTATCAAACCCAAAAACTTTTTTAAGAACATCATGTAGTTTGTTTTCCACCTTGCTGGCCGCCATTTTGCACTACCATTTAATTTAGTAATTTTGTTTGTCGAACGGGAATGATTACACTAATTTTTTAATGCCCTAGAGACAAATATAATATGAAATACCCTAGTGGGGTTCTTTTTTTTAAAAATTTTTCCATTGAAAAACGCTGACGAAATTAAGAAAATTGCAATTAACACCATCAAAACTGAATCGGAAGCTATCAATTTGCTGTCGGATTTCATTGATGATGATTTTGTAAAATGTGTTGAATTGATTTATCGCAGTAGCGGAAGAGTGATTATCACCGGTATCGGAAAGAGCGCCATTGTGGGTCAAAAAATTGTAGCGACGATGAATTCAACGGGGACCCCTGCCGTGTTCATGCATGCTGCCGATGCCATCCACGGCGACCTGGGGACTATCTGCCCGGAAGATGTAGTGATCTGTATCTCCAAGAGCGGCGAAACGCCGGAGATCAAGGTGCTGGTGCCTTTGCTGAAGGAACGTGGCAGTTCGCTGATCGCGATTGTCGGGTCAACCACCTCATACCTGGCGCGCCAGGCCGATCATGTGATCAACTCCACCGTGAAACAGGAAGCCTGCCCTAACAACCTCGCCCCCACTTCTTCTACCACAGCCCAGATGGTCATGGGCGATGCGCTGGCTGTTTGCCTGCTGGAATACAGGGGATTCTCCGCCCGCGATTTCGCCCGGTTCCATCCCGGAGGCGCCCTGGGAAAACAACTCTACCTGAAAGTCGGCGATCTCTACATCAACAACCCGGTTCCCCAAGTGACCATCAACGACAACATCAAAACCGTGATCGTAGAAATCTCTTCGAAACGCCTGGGGGCTACAGCGGTCCTCGACGGTAACAAACTGAAAGGGATCATCACCGATGGCGACCTGCGGCGTATGCTCGAAAAAGATATCGACCTGAGCAAGGTCACCGCAGGCGACATCATGTCACCAAATCCCCGGATCATCGAACCGGAAACACTGGTAGTCAATGCATTACATCTCATGCAGACCTGCCATATCACCCAGCTTCTCGTGATGAAAAACGACGAATATCTCGGGGTTATCCATCTGCATGACATTCTCAGGGAAGGTATCATTTAAAAAAGGAAGCGGATGAACTTCAGGGCATTCAGGATCTGCCTCCTGCTGGTTATTCTTATAAGTGTACCGGCCGTTTCCCAGGTCACCAAGATCATGGGACATGTCATTGATGCGCAGACGAAAGAATCCATCCCTTTTGTTAACATTCTCATCCGCGGAACCACCCTGGGAGTGCTGACTGACTTTGACGGCAACTACGCCATCGAGTTCAAAGCGCCGGCCGATTCCATACGAGCCACCCTCATCGGATACCGCCCCGTCACGAAAAAATTCCAGCGGCAAAAGTTCCAGAATATCAACTTCGAACTGGAACCCGAGCAGTATAACCTGCCGGAAGTCACCATCGTGTACTCGGGAAACCCGGCTGAGGTCATCATGAAAAAGGTGGCGGATCATAAAAATCAAAATTCACTGCAAGGCTTCAGCTCATACCAGTATGAAGCTTATACCAAAATCGAACTCGACGCCAACAACATCACCGAACATCTCCGCGACCGGAAACTGCTGGAGCCGTTCAGTTTCATCTTCGATCAGATCGACACCTCCACCATCAACGGAAAGTCATACCTGCCGATCTTTCTGACCGAAACGTTGTCGGACATCTATTATCGCAAAAACCCGAGGGCCAAAAAAGAGATCATCAAAGCATCCAAGATCTCAGGGTTCAAAAACGAAAGTCTTTCCCAGTTTCTGGGTAACCTCTCGGAGCAGATCGACATTTATAAAGATCATATCCCCATCTTCGAGAAGAACTTTGTCAGTCCGGCTTCTTCTTTCGGAGTCGATTATTATAAGTATTACCTCGTCGACAGCGCCTATATCGGTCCCAACTGGTGCTACCACATCATGTTCAAGCCGCGTCGCAAGCAGGAACTGACTTTTACCGGAAACATCTGGATTGCCGACACCACCTTCGCCGTAAGGAAAGTGGAGATGCAGATCGCATCCGACGCCAACATCAATTTCATCAACGACCTGCAGGTGAAACAGGAATATGAATGGACCGACAACAAATACTGGATGCTGACCCGGGATCAGATGATCGCCGATTTCAACGTCATCGAGAATTCGCAGAAAGTGTTGGGGTTCTTCGGAAACCGTACTGTTTCCTATCGTCATTTCGTTTTTGATCCGCCGGAAGAAAAGCGTTTTCTCTCCCTCCCCGCCAATGTGTTCATTGAAGAAGGGTCGAACGAAAAAGACACTGCTTTCTGGCGGACAGCACGTCACGAAGAGCTGTCATCCAACGAAAAGACCATTTATAACATGGTTGATTCCATTAAAAAGATACCGCTCTTTAAAACCTACACCGACGTCGTCTACACAGCTGTGAACGGTTATTTGCCCTGGAAGGATGTCGAGCTGGGACCTTATTCGAAGATCATTAGTTTTAACGGGGTGGAAGGAGTGAGGTTCCGGCTTGGTTTCCGGACCAGCAATGCCTTCAGCCGCAAACTTCAGCTGGAGCCGTATTTCGCTTACGGCACCCTCGATCATCGATTTAAGTTCGGCGGCGAAGTGATTTACATGTTTGACAAAAACCCGCGTCGTGACCTTACGGTCAGCTTCAAATCCGACGTGGAACAGTTGGGGTTGAGCGCCACCGCTTTTTCCACCGACAATATTCTCTCTTCGCTCTTTCACCGGGGACCGAACAACAAGCTGACGAATGTCAAGGAGTTCAAGGCGGTGTATGAGCATGAATGGTTTAACGGGCTGATCAACCGGGTGTGGTTCACCCATCGCGAAATCTCACCCCCGGAGGGTAACGCCTTTGTCGTCTTCCCCGGTGACCACAACGAGCCGGTCTTCTACCCGAAGCTTACCACCTCCGAGATCAGGTTCGATACACGGCTGTCGTTTCATGAGCGTTTTGTGACCGGCGAATTTTACCGGTACACCCTGAATTCCTATTACCCGATCTTCCAGCTGAGTTATGCTTACGGGATTCCCGATTTCATGGGATCTGACTACGAGTATCACCGTCTGACGCTCAGTATCCAGCAGTGGTTTAACTTTGCCACGCTCGGCTGGTCGAAGTACATCATCGAAGGAGGTAATATCTGGGGGCGTCTGCCTTATCCGCTCCTGAAGATCCACGAAGGGAACCAGACCTTTCTTTTCGACGAATATTCGGCCAGCCTGATGAATTATTACGAATTTGTCAGCGACCGGTACCTTTCGGTATACTATACCCATCATTTCGATGGCCTGTTCTTCAACCATCTGCCCGGCCTCCGCAAGCTCAAGTGGCGCGAAGTGGCACATCTGAGGTGTACCTATGGCACCCTGAGTGAGAAAAACGCCACCTATTCCCTGTTCCCGGGGCAGATGCGATCGCTCTCCGACCGTCCTTACTGGGAAGCCGGCGTCGGGATTGAAAATATTCTCCGGATCATCAGGGTGGACGCCATCTGGCGACTGAGTCACCTGAACGACATCCCGAATACCAATACTAACTGGTTCGGGGTGTATGTCTCCCTGTTCTTCCAATTCTGAAGTTTTATACCTTTGTTCAACTTTTTCGCCCATGATACTCCGAACTGAAAAGATCGTAAAAAAATACCGGAAACGCACGGTGGTCAATGAAGTCTCCCTCGAAGTGAATCAAGGAGAGATCGTGGGACTGCTGGGGCCCAACGGTGCCGGTAAGACCACATCATTCTATATCATCGTAGGCCTGATCAAACCCCTGGGCGGAAAAGTGTTCCTCGATAAGACGGACATCACGCGGATGCCCATGTATAAAAGGGCGCAACTGGGGATCAGTTACCTTCCGCAGGAGTCCTCCATCTTCCGGAAGCTGTCGGTAGAAGACAACATCCGGGCGATCCTGGAATTCACCGGGATGAGCCGGGAGCAGCAGAAGCAACGGCTCGAACAGCTCCTGGATGAGTTTGGCCTGCAGCATGTCCGGAAAGGAATGGGTATTACCCTCTCGGGCGGTGAACGCCGGAGGACCGAAATAGCCCGTTGTCTGGCTGTCGACCCGAAATTCATCCTCCTCGACGAACCTTTTGCCGGCATCGACCCCATCGCCGTGGAAGACATCCAGAAGATCGTCGCCCGTCTGAAAGAGAAAAATATCGGCGTGCTGATCACCGACCATAACGTTCACGAAACGCTGAATATCACCGACCGGTCCTACCTGCTGTTCGAAGGGAGCATCTTGCGTTCGGGCACCTCCGACGAACTGGCTTCCGACCCCAACGTGCGCAAAGTGTATCTGGGAGAAAACTTCGAACTGCGGTAATCCCCTACCTCAGCTGCTTCTGAAATATCAACGAAAGAAGAAAGTACAAGAGGATCACCAACGGGATTCCGGCCACCGAGAACAACGCCAGCAGTACCACTGCCAGGATCAGGAACAGATACCGTGCCTTATTCCCTTGCCAATCCATCGTTTTAAATTTTAACGAGAACATCCGGAAATCGGATACCAGCATGTATGACATGATCACGGCCAGGATGGCCAGGGTCCGGGTATTGGAGAAAAAAGCCTGTAAAAAGTCAAGTTTGATCAGCGGATAACAGCAGTCGCCTGCAAAAAGCATGAGCGGTACAGCCGCGAAAAAGATGGCGTTGGCCGGAGTAGGAAGTCCGGTAAAATTCTCTTCCTGCCGCAGATCGATATTGAATTTGGCCAGACGTACTGCCGATAAGGCCGGGATCAACAAGGAGAAGTACGGCGTGATGCCCACCTTCTCCAAAATATTACAACTCCCCTCACACCCCTGCAACAGCATCATAAATACGATGATACCGGGAGCCACCCCGAACGAGACAATATCCGAAAGGGAATCAAGTTGCTTGCCGATCTCCGAGCGGGCATCCAGCAGCCTGGCAGCCATCCCGTCAGAAAAATCAAACACAGCAGCAATGAAGATGAACAAGGCTGCCCAGACCATATTCCCCTGCAAAACCAACGTGATAGAGACAACGCCCGACATCAGGTTGCAAAGAGTCAGGAAATTAGGGATATACCGACGAATTTTCATGCGGAAAAATTTATGGTAAAAATACAAGGAAAAACCATTCAAGGCCGAAATGATTTCCTACTTTTGGTTCGCAAACAAAACCTTTACCCTAAACCCGGTCATATGAACAGATCTGTCCGCTTGTTTTTTCTCCTGACGCTGCTCATGGCTCTTTCAGGAGGTCCCCTCTTTGCCCAGTTCAATCTGTCAGGTGAATTCCGGCCACGTGTCGAATACCGCGACGGCTATTCCAAGCTCCATGATTCCTCAAAAACCGGAGTGACGGACATCCTCGGACGGAACCGTCTGGTCGCAGATTTCAGCGATGATCACTTCTCGGCCCGCTTCTCCCTTCAGCATGCCTATGTATATGGAGAGAACAACTATGCTTCCGACACCATCACCAAAAACACCATTAATATTTACGAAGCCTGGTTCCGGTATAACTTCACCAAACGTCTGGGGATCCAGATCGGGCGGCAGGAGCTTGTGTACGACGATCAGCGTCTGTTCGGCAATTCGAACTGGAATGCCAAAGGAGCCACCCACGACCTGGTGATGTTCCGGTGGAACTACCCCGACATCTCCTACGTGAGAGACCTTGGCTTTGCCGTCAATAACACCGCTCCCATGAGCGCCACCCTGGCTTCTTACAACCTGGTGAAGAACTACAAGTACATGGCCTTCCTGTATGAACAGAAAAAGTTTTTGAAAGATCAATTGACCGCCAGTGTGCTGGTCATCACCGACATCTTCCAGAAACCTGCCGTCACGACCTCGACAACCCGCACGGATACCGTGGAGGTTTACGATAACCTGGGTAACGTGATCGGGTACACCCTGGTGCCCGTCACCACGACCAAATCCACTTCCGATCCCGAGATGTTATACGGACGGATCACTTTCGGTGGCACGGCAACCTATACCTGGAAAAAGCTGAAAGTATCCGGCAGCGGTTTTTACCAGACCGGACATTTCTCCGACGGAAGAAAGATCAGCGCCGGGTTTTACGGCGGCTGGGTGTCATATAAGATCTTAAAGCCCGTTACCCTGTTAGTCGGGTATGAAAGACTCAGCGGAAACGACTTTTCCGATACGGCGAACATCGGCAGCAAGCTGACCGGCTTTTCCACTCTTTACGGCACCGGGCACAGTCTGTACGGCTACATGGATATGTTTAACTCCCAGGTCACCAGCGGCACCTCACCGGGGCTGACCGACCTGTATGCCCGCGCCACGGTCGCCTTTTCAACGAAAGCTTCCCTGGAAGCCACCTGGAGGATGTTCGGGCTGGCGAAAGAATACCTGGAAGTGAAGAACCCGGCGGCCGGGAAGTTGCCTTTTACCAAAGTCGACAAGAACCTGGGCCACGAGATCGACCTCATGTTTGTGTACAAGCCCGTGAAAAACTTCGAGGTGAACGCCGCTTACTGTTTCTTCCTGCCGACGGAATCCATGGAGACGTTGAACGGCCTGAAAACCGGCACGTCCGAATGGGCCCAGTATGCCTATGTCATGCTCACTTATAAACCGACTTTTTTTAATTCTGATAAGAAATAATACCTCACGTCAACATATCCGATTTTGATTATCCCCTGCCGGCTGAGCGGATTGCCCAGTTTCCCGTGAAAGAGCGCGACCGGTCGAAGCTGCTGGTCGTTAAGGGGGATGCTGTTTCAGAAGATCAGTTCCTGCACCTGGCTGATCATATACCCCCGGCATCGTTCCTGGTCTTCAACGACACGCGGGTGATCAGGGCGCGGCTGTTGTTTTCCAAGCCCACAGGCGGTCAGGTGGAGATCTTCTGCCTGGACCCGCTGGATCCGCCCGAGCCGGAGACAGCCTTCCTGCGGAAAGGCCACGCCACATGGAAATGCCTCGTGGGAAACTCGAAGAAGTGGAAGTCGGGGTTCCTGGAGATGAGCCGTCCCGGAGCGGGCCTGTCGCCCGGTGTCAGGATATGGGCGGAAAGAGGCGCACCGCTGGTCGACGGAGCCTTTGAGATCCTCTTCCGGTGGAAACCCGAAGAACTTACTTTTTCCGAAGTCCTGACCACGTTTGGACATATCCCGTTGCCGCCGTATATCCACCGCGAAGACAATCCGCAGGATCAGGACCGCTATCAGACCATCTATGCGATCCACGAAGGGTCGGTGGCAGCGCCTACCGCCGGGCTTCATTTCACCGACACCGTGATGAAAGATCTCCGGGAACACGACTGTCATTTCGGGTATGTGACCCTTCATGTGGGAGCCGGCACCTTCCGTCCCGTGACAGAAGAAGATGTCTCGCACCACGTGATGCACCATGAAAAGATCAGCGTCACGCCCGACACCCTCCGCGAGATATTACAACGACGGGATCACAGCCTTGTCGCCGTAGGGACCACCGCCACACGCACCCTGGAAAGCCTCTACTGGGCCGGCGTGAAACTCCTGACTGACGGACCGGGATCACACCCGGAGGTGAGCCAATGGGATCCCTATTCTGCCAAATACAATTGCGACATCCCGACGGAAGATTCCATCAACGCCCTCCTCCGGTATCTGGACCAACAACACCTGCCGGCATACCGGGCCGAAACGCAGCTGATGATCCTTCCGGGGTACCGCTTCCGCCTCGTCGACGGACTGCTCACCAACTTCCATATGCCCAAGAGCACCTTGCTGTTGCTGGTTTCAGCCTTTATCGGCGACACCTGGAAAGAAGCGTACCGTTTTGCTTTGGAAAAAGATTTCCGGTTTCTGAGTTACGGGGATGCCTGCCTGTTTTTAAAATAACAGGAGAGAGACAGAAGTTCAACTAACATTTATTACCTTTGTATTTCACAAAACAAGAAAAAGATGGCATTAACCATTTTATTATTGTTCGGACTTGGCACACCGGAGATCATTCTGATCGTTCTGGTGGTATTATTGCTTTTCGGCGGAAGGAAGATCCCTGAACTGATGAAAGGCCTTGGAAAAGGGGTTAAAAATTTCAAGGACGGAGTCAAAGGTGTGGAAGACGATCTGAAATCCGAAGACAACAAAGAAGACGAACATACCGAAAAGACCAAGTGACCGTCAGCCCGCGACAGTACGGGCGAACTCATTCATGGCCGTCTCATCCAGTTTTGAAACATCCTGGCTGATCTTTGCCACTTTTTTTACCACCATTTTCTGAAGTGCGTTCATTTTCCCGAAAGTGATCTCGCCTCCAAACAGACCTGTCGCCGTTGCATGAGCACGAAGCGCTTCCGGATAGGCGTCTGCGAATTGTTTTTGGGCCACCTCTCCGTCGAACATGCAACAAAGGAACAAACCCAGTTTTTTGGTAAGAAGGATGGGCTGGTTCCGGTCGCAGAATTTCCGGAGCTCCTTCTGAATACCTCCCATGTGAATCGACCCCCCGATGATGACCCGGTCGTACAGCGTCAGATCAGGTTCTGTTGTATTTTTCAGGTTCACCACGGTGACTTCATCGTTCAACCGGACCATCAGAAACTGCACACACTTCTCGGTGCAGCCATGAGTTGTCATGTATAAGATCAGTGTTGACATAACCATTCTTTTTTCAGTCCAAATATACATAAACTGAAAATTCCGGATAACTTTGTCAGATGAAGATGCCAATCATGGGTGACAAGCCGGGGGCGGAAGAAAAGGAGATGACCTTCTGGGAGCATCTGGATGAGCTCAGAGGGACGCTTTTTCGCAGCATTATTGTCGTTGCGCTTTGCGGGATCATTGCCTTTTCTTTTAAGAGCATCTTGTTCGATCACATACTGCTGGCCCCCAGAAGTTCCGACTTCATCACGTACCGGATTCTGTGCCGCATCGGGACATGGTTTTCCATCTCTTCTCTCTGTATCGATCCCTCCGCATTCAATGTGATCAACATCAATCTGGCCGGCCAGTTCATGTCGCACATGAACATCTCGCTGGTGGCAGGGTTAATCATTGCCATGCCTTATGTTTTGTGGGAATTATGGCGTTTCATCAAGCCGGGTCTGACCGGGAGCGAGCGCAGGTCGACCCGCGGAGCCGTAGCCGTAATCTCCTCCCTTTTCCTGGCGGGAGTGTTGTTCTCGTACTTCATCGTCGTACCGTTGATCGTGAATTTCCTGGGCGGATACCAGGTGAGTGATGAAGTCGTCAACCAGATCTCGCTAACCTCTTACACCAGTACGGTCACGATGATGACCCTGTTGATGGGGCTGTTGTTCGAGCTTCCGGTGCTGGTGGTATTCCTGACAAAAGCGGGGATTCTGACGCCTGTCTTCCTGAAGAAGTACCGGAAGCATGCGCTGATCGCCATTCTTATTATCTCGGGTGTGATCACTCCCAGTCCGGATATCTTCAGCCAGTTGGTAGTGGCTATTCCTCTTTACGCCCTTTTTGAAGGAAGCGTGGCAGCTGCTGCCCGGATCCACCGGAAGTCATCACCGGCGGGTTGATTATTCAGTATGTAACCTTTTACAGGTCCCTTCGTCTAACCAAACAAACAATCTGAAACAATGGAACCGAAACGATTTTACAGAAGTACCACCAACAGAGTGATTGGTGGGGTAGCTGCAGGGATGGCTGAATACTTCTCTCTTGATCCCGTACTCATCCGGCTTCTCTTTGTCCTCTTTGCCCTCTTTGGAGGAGGCGGAGTGCTGGTGTACATCATTTTCTGGATCGTGATCCCGGAGCGGCCGTTGATCCCCGTACAGAACAGCGCTCAGGCACCGGATGATGCTCCCCGGGAGACTCCGAACGATAATGCCACCTACACGGCTCAGCCTGCCGGCGACGATATCAGGGAGACCCCTTCAAAAAAATCCCCCGTCGAAAAGAAGCAGAAAGGGAGCCTGATCGGAGGCCTTGTCCTGATCACCCTCGGAGGCATCTTCCTGGCCGACGAATTCTTTCAGAATGTTGATTTCGGCGACTTGTGGCCGTTGATCCTTATCGTGATCGGCGCCGGCCTGCTGATCAACACGTTCTCCAAAAGACATTCCACAAACCAATAAAAAACAACAGTCATGAAATACGGTCATCTTTTCTGGGCTATTATCCTGATCGCCATCGGATGCCTGATCCTGATCAGCAACTTTGGATGGATCGATTTTCAATGGAGCACCGTATGGCGTCTCTGGCCCCTGATCCTCATCTTTTGGGGAATCGCCATTCTCCCGATCAAGAATTGGATAAAATATACGGCGCTGGTCGGAGTAATCCTCTTCACCGGCATCTTCTTCAACCGGCTCACAGAGCCACGCGGTTGTTTTTTCTGGCATGGAAATCACGGGAATTGGAATATAGAACACCGATGGGATGAAGACGGCACGTCACGAAATGTCGAATCGCAAACCCTGTCGGTGCCGCTTGATACCCTCTCAAAGAAAGCGGAACTGGACCTCGAAGCTGCCGCCGGCGACTTCCGGATTGAAGGGCTGACGACCGACCTGCTCACCTTCCACAAAACCGGTGATATCGGCAACTACTCCCTGACATCCGAAGATAAAAACGGGAAAAAAGAGATCAGCATCCGTCTCAAGGAAACCAACGAATCGCGCAAGTTTTCGCAGAATGATGTGGGAATACGGTTGAACCAGCTGCCTTTGTGGGATCTTGATCTCGATATCGGCGCTGCTAAGATCGACATGAACCTGAAAGATTATCGCATCGACTCGATCGATATCAATGCAGGAGCTTCCTCTATCGACCTGACCCTTGGTAACAAGAATCCCGTGACCCGCGTAAACTTCAATGCCGGCGCTTCTTCCCTTAACATCCGCATTCCAAAAGAAGCAGCCTGCGAAGTGGAAAGTGAATCCTTCCTGGTAAGCCGCGATTTCGAAGGCTTTAAGAAGAAACCAAACGGAGTGTACCAGTCGGATAACTTCACTTCCGGGAAAAACAAGATCTATATCAATATTGAGACAGCGGTATCGTCGATTTCCATAGAACGCTATTGATGCGGTGATAAGAAATCGTTGATCATCCCGTTAAATTCCCCGGGAGCGTCGGTATGAACCCAGTGCGTTGCATGCTCAATGGTTCGTACTACGGCCGCGGGGAATTTCTTTTTGATCACCTCCACATCCGTGTCTGAGATATAATCAGATAATCCTCCCCGGATGAACAGGGCCGGACCTGTATAGATTCCCGGTATTTGCGGAGATGCGAAGATCTCCGGCAGGTGTTGGCTGATCTCCCTGAGGCCGGGGCGCCATCCCAATCTCCCCCGCTCCTCCCGGTAAAGGTTTTTCAAGGCAAGCTGCAGCATACGCGGGTTGGTGATCCTGCCGGCCAGGTGCTGTTCTGCCTGCTGCCGCGTGGTAAAAGCGGAAAGCTTCGTATCCAGGAGAATCTGCAGTAACTGTTGATGTTCATGGCTGCCATGATATTCCCTCAGACTGATGTCTTCGACGATCAGTTTTTCCACCATCTGCGGATGACTCAGGGCCAAACACATCGCGATCTTTCCTCCCAGGGAATGACCCATCAGGATGGCGCTGTTCAACAAGTTTGTTTCCATTAGCTCCAACAGGTCATTTTCCAGGGCCGGGAGATCGAAATTTTCGCTGTGCGGGGAACGTCCATGGTTCCGGAGATCAGGGATCAGTACCCGAAACCGGTCTGACAATCCCTTCCCGGTGGGGACCCAGTTATCCGAAACGCCCAGTAATCCATGGATTATGATCAGCGGGGGGCCTTTACCGAACTCATGAAAAAAGAGCTTCACCCGTTATCTTTATTAACAAGATTTTGTTAAAAAATATTTCAGATTTTTCGTCAAAAGTACAATAAAAACCCTCCTATTTGCATTACTTTTTTCGTGCCCTTGAAATGAAAACAAATGATTCAACAATTAAAATATAAAACATTGAATTTCAGGACGTTAGTTGAAGGCAAAACCCATCGGGGGCATCTGTAGTTTTCCATCTGACTAACCCTGAAAAAACCTATGGAAAAGCAAGAAAACGAAAAGCGATACACCGCTGATTTCGAAATTTCCGAAGAAGAAGAACCTCCAAGTCAATTTTCCAGCTCGATTACGGATGCTTATCGCCTGTCAGGACTCATCCGGGTCCGTCAGGAAGAAAAACCTCAGATAAGCCAACGTTCCCAAGAATTTTTACAAACACATTTTCCCGGCGCCACCGTCAAGGACTGGAATAACTGGCATTGGCAGATCAAGCAAAGTGTGCAGAGTGTAGCTGAATTAAGCCGGTACCTGCATCTTTCCGACAACGAGATAGGGATTTCCTCAGAGCACGCGCAGAACCTGCCGCTCCGGATCACGCCCTATTACCTGAGTCTCCTTGACCCCGACAATCCCGAACAGCCATTACGCAAGAGTGTGGTACCGGTTTTCGATGAATACATCGTTTCAAAAGGCGAAGCCTCCGATCCTCTGTCGGAAGAGCATGACAGTCCGGTCCCCAACCTCGTTCACCGTTATCCCGACCGGGTATTGTTCCTTGCAACAGGCTTTTGCAGTACGTATTGCCGTTACTGTACGAGGACTCACATGGTGGCCAAAGACAAGTGCCACATCGGCATCAAAGCCTGGGAGCCCGCTTTACAATATATCGCCAGTCATCCGGAAGTGCGGGATGTGTTGATTTCGGGGGGAGATCCGCTCACCATGCCCGATCTGCACATCGAGTACCTCTTGCGGCGGCTGCGCAGCATTCAGCATGTGGAGATCATCCGTATCGGCACGAAAGTGCCGGCAGTGCTCCCGCAGCGTATCACCCGTCCGCTGGTGAACATGTTGAAGAAATATCACCCGCTGATGATCAGCATCCACTTCACCCATGCCGACGAGATCACGCCGGAGACGAAAGAAGCCTGCGAAAAGCTGGCCAACGCCGGCATCCCGCTGGGCAGCCAGACTGTGCTGCTGAGAGGGATCAACGATCATGTGGCGGCGATGAAGCAGCTGATGCAGGGGCTGCTGAAGATCAGGGTCCGTCCTTATTACCTGTACCAGTGCGACCCGATCCTCGGATCAACGCACTTCCGTACTCCCATTGAAAAAGGGGTGGAGATCATTCACGGCCTCCGCGGGTTCACCACGGGATACGCCGTCCCTCAGTTTGTCATTGACGCACCCGGAGGAGGCGGAAAGATCCCCCTGTTGCCCGAATATTTCATGGGTCATGATGGTTCGGATGCCATCCTGAAGAATTACGAAGGAAAAACATTCCGGTATCCGGACGTCACCCTCTGACATGATGATCATCGGACTGACTTTTGACCTCCAGTCGGAGTACCTCGCGGAAGGATTCACCGCCGAGGAAGCTGCGGAATTCGATAAGGAGGAGACCATTGAGGGCATTGAAAAATCACTTCAGCGCCTGGGTCATGAGACGATCCGCATCGGCAACGTGAAACGGCTGACTGAACGGCTGGCGAACGGCGAACGATGGGATCTGGTCTTTAACATCTGCGAAGGGGTTTACGGCATCGGACGGGAAGCGCAGGTCCCCGCCCTGCTGGATGCCTACCGCATCCCCTACACCTTCTCCGACCCACTGGTCCTTTCACTGACCCTCCACAAAGGGATCATGAAACGGGTGGTCAGGGACCTCGGCGTAGCTACCCCCGACTTTGCCCTGATCAGCACCCCCGCGGATATCGCAACCATCACCCTCCCCTTCCCGCTCTTCCTCAAACCCGTGGCAGAAGGATCGGGGAAAGCGATCACGGGGAAATCACTGGTACACGATCGTAAGGAACTGGAAGAGCAGGCGCTTCACCTGCTCTCCGTCTTCCACCAACCTGTTCTCACCGAATGCTTCCTCCCCGGAAGGGAATTCACCACCGGGATTATCGGCACCGGCGAAGAGGCTGCTGCCCTGGGAACGATGGAGATCGTTTACAACGAACATGTAAAAAAGAAGATCTATTCATACGAAGTAAAGAACGAATACGAGAAATTTGTGACCTACCGGATTCCCGAAGCGGAGATCTGTGAGCAATGCGCCAAGCTTGCCCTCACTGTCTGGAAAGGGATCGGAGGCCGTGATGCAGGACGTATCGACATCAGGCTTGATGAACAGGGAACGCCCAATTTCATTGAACTGAACCCATTGGCAGGGATGAATTATATTCATTCCGATCTTCCGATCATCGCATATAAACATAACCTGACTTACGATGATCTGATGAAAAAGATCATCGGTTCAGCTATTCAACGAATATGAGCAAGACCATCCTGATCATCCACAACGACCTGTCAGACCAAGCCACCACCGACGAGCTTGATGTCCTCGAACAGGTATCCCTGGTTAAAAAAGCGCTTATTGAACTAGGCTATGCCGTTCAGGTGCTGCCGGTAAGTTTTAATCTCGAAAAGACAATCCGCGAGATCGGGGAGATCAAACCCTACGCCGTCTTCAACCTCGTGGAGACCCTGTACAACCGGAGTGAATTCTCGTTCGTGGCTCCCTCGCTGCTCGGCTACCTGAATGTTCCCTTCACAGGATCGCCATTAGTACCTATGTTCCTGGCATCCAATAAGATGATGACCAAAGATGAACTCACCAGGCACCATATCCGGACACCGGGCTGGTTTCCGCTTACCGACATCCGCCGAACCGAATACAATAAAAAGTACATCCTGAAACCCGTCTGGGAAGAGGGGTCGCTGGGCCTTGATGAAGATAATGTCTTCTGCGGATCGGAGACGGAAAAGATCGAACGTTTCGCGAAACTCAATCCGCGCTATTTCTTTGTAGAGGAATTTATCGAAGGACGCGAGTTCAACATCTCGATCATTGGCGATCACAACCGGCCGCAGGTGTTGCCGCTGGCAGAAATGACGTTCCTCGACTACCCGGAAGGGAAGCCGCGCATCATGGGGTATTCGGCCAAATGGAACGAGGAGTCGTTCGAGTATTCACATACACGCCGTACCTTTGCCATCCGCGACCGGAACCGTCCGCATATCCAGCAGCTGACCGAAATCTGTGAGCAATGTTGGAATGCCTTCGGATTAAGAGGTTATGTGCGGGTTGACTTCCGTCTCGACCGTGACAACACCGCCTATGTGATCGACATCAACGCCAACCCGTGCCTTTCCGCCTCCGGCGGGTTCGTCGCTGCCAGCAAAAAAGCGGGAATGACGTTCCGGGAAGCCATTGACCGGATCGTTGCAGAAGCAGTGTATGATCATCAACTGTACAATGGCAAAACATCGTAAATATCATGCTGGAATTCAGAGAACATGCGACCGTTGAGGACCTGAAAGCGATTGAAGATATTCTTCGCTCGTCGGGATTCTTTTACGAGATCGAGATCCCGGTCGCCGTGAGTTTGTTGGAAGCGTACCTCGAAGAAGGGGACGCGAGCGGTTATCATTTCATTTTTGCTGATGTCGACGGAAAAACCGTCGGGTATACCTGTTATGGCGAGATAGCCGGTACCGAAAGTTCTTATGATCTTTACTGGATCGCGATGCACAACGAGTGCCGCGGAAAAGGGATCGGGAAAAAGTTACTGGAAAAGACCCACGAGGTGATCCGCTCACATGGCGGGATGCTGGTAGTGGCCGAGACCTCCTCGCAGGAAAAATATCTCCCCACCCGTCAGTTCTATCTCTCCACCGGATACCGGGAAGAAGGATTCGTGAAAGACTTTTATAAACCGGGCGACGGTCGTCTGACGTACGTCAAACGATTTTAATACTTCAGGCCGACAGCCCGTTCTGCCGGATCTCCTCCAGCTCTTCCGCCGAAAAGACGCCTGCCCGGAACAGGTTCAGGTACTCTTGTGAGACGCTTTGCCCGAAAATGATCAGGTCGTCGGTGTTGATCGTGAGGATGACGCCATGGTCAAACAGGATCCTCGCCGGATGTTGTTGCAGGGAAGGGACGCGCTCCAGGATCACATTACTCGTCGGGCAGATGTTAAGCGGGATTCGCCGTTCGGCCAGCCATTTCATCACTTCGTCCGAGGCCGCTGCCGCGATGCCGTGCTGAACGGCATCCAGCTCCAGGGTCTCCACCGTCTCTCTGACCGATTCTGCCGATCCGAATTCCCCGACATGAGCTTTGCGTTTCAACCCCGCCGATCCGGCCATCCGGTAGAGCTCCCGGAAACGCCCGGCAGGCTGGCTCAGCTCATCGTCGTACAAATCGATACCGCGAAAATAATCTACCTCCAGGAATCCGGCCAGCAACGGCAACAGCCGTGCGGGATCCAGCGGACGGGCAATCCCCAGATCGGGGCGGAAGTCGATGTCGGGAGCTGTCTGCCTGTGAACGGTCTGAAAGATCTCCGCCACATTCCGGGGTGAGCATTTCAGTAAAGAGCCGATCCCGATATCGATGCTCATCTCCAGCACGCTGACGCCGTCTTCTTTTGCCTGTTTGAAAGCGCTCCGGAGCGCCGTCTCAAAAGCGCCGGGTTTGCGGAACACGGGCAGGTAATCCTCCTCGATCCAGCGATCCACATCGTGGATGCCGTTTCCGCCATACACGAAGGGACGGATGGGTTTCCCGTAGAATGCTTCCATATCGTGCCGGCTGCATCCCATCAAGGAGTGATTGTGCAAGTCTGATTTGGGAATTCTCGTCATCAGCGCCGGATTGCCCGACAGTAATGCTTCCCGGAATGTGTTATCCATTGAATTGCTGAGCTGCTCGTTCCACTTCTTTCATCACCCGAAAGAGGTTTCCTCCCCAGATCTTCCGGATGTCGTTGGCCGAATAGCCTCGTCTCAGCAATTCGACCGTGATGTTTTTCATCTCGCTCACATCATAGCATCCGTTCACGCCGCCGCCGCCGTCGAAGTCGGTCCCGATTCCCACGTGGTCGATCCCGGCCACCTTCACGATATGGTCGATATGATCAACCACCGCGCTTACGTCCGTCAGGACGGGTGGGAAGAGCTGGTCGAGGTCGTACCATTCTTTCCGGGCCTTTTTCATCATCTCGTCTGATAAACCTTCAAACCCGTGGTATTTCTCCCGGAGAGCCAACCGTGCAGAGTCGCGACGGGGGTTGGGATCGGGGGTCTTCACGTAATCGCTCAGGATGCACATTTGAATCACCCCGCCGTGAGCGGCCAACGCCCTCAGCATGTTATCATCCAGGTTCCTCGGGTTGGAGCATAAAGCCCGGGCGCAGGAATGGGAGGCGATGACGGGAGCTTTTGACAGCGCCAGCACATCGTAAAAGCTCTGATCGGAGGCATGGGAGACATCCACCATCAAGCCCAACCGGTTCATCTCGCGCACCACGTCTTTCCCGAATTCACTCAGTCCGTCGTGCTCAATGGTGTCGTTGGCAGAGTCGCAGATGTCGTTGTTCTTCGAATGACAGAGGGTGATGTACCGTGCCCCGCGCTGATAGTATGTGTGGATGAGTGACAGGTCATGTCCGATGGCATACCCGTTTTCGATGCCGATGAAAACGGCTCTCTTCCCTTCTTTTTTGAGTCGTGTCGCATCCGTGGGTGAAGTGGCGATCCCGGCCAGGTCGGTATGACGGGCGATGGCGGCATACAGTGAGTCGAAGATCATGTTTGTCTCTGCTTTCACCTTCGCGTTGGAGGCCGGGTCACGTTTCCCCTGCGAGACAAACACCGCGAAAAAAGCGCCATCCAGCAAGCCTTCTTTCATCCGGACCAGGTCGACTTTCGACCGCTCTTTCCGGGGGTCGTGGCGCACGCCAATGTCAAAGCCGCCCTGCATCATGCGAAGCGGGGTGTCGTTGTGTGAGTCAACGGAGATGATCTTGCGGTGTATCCGTTCGGCTTTCTTCATCAGGGCGGCATCATCCGCCTTCCCGGCTGTCGCTATGGAGGCAGAGAAGCACTGGGAGAGACATAAAAGAAGAAGGAGGAACCTTTTCATGAACGGGGAGTGAGTTGACGTAAATAAAGTTGAATCGTGTTTTCGAGCCCGTAATACAGGGCGTCGCAGATCAGGGCGTGGCCGATGGAGACCTCCAGCAGGCCGGGGATGTTCTCGTGAAAATACTGCAGGTTGTCGAGGTTGAGGTCATGACCGGCATTGAGGCCGAGGCCGAGATCAACCGCCAGTTCCGCAGCCCGGATGAACGGGGCTATCGCGGCTTCGCGGCCGGCGGCATAGCCGGAGGCGTAGCTTTCGGTATACAACTCCACCCGGTCGGCGCCGGTCTTCACGGCATTTTGAATCATCTTCGGATCTGTCTCGATAAAGACGGAACAGCGGATCCCTTCCTTCTTGAATTCGCCGATGACCTCTTTCAGAAACGACTCATGGGTGATGGTATCCCATCCGGCGTTCGACGTCAGCACTCCGGGCGGATCGGGCACCAGGGTCACCTGGGTGGGTTTCACCTCCAGGACGAGCTTGATAAAGGATTCCGACGGATATCCTTCGATGTTGAATTCCGTCGTCACGATCGGCTTCAGGTCGTACACATCACGATAACGGACATGACGTTCGTCGGGACGCGGATGGACCGTGATCCCCTGAGCCCCGAAACGCTCGCAATCTCTGGCCGCCTTCAGCAGGTCGGGCATATTCCCTCCCCGGGCGTTGCGGAGGGTGGCGATCTTGTTGATATTTACACTAAGCCGGGTCATCGTAAAACCTTTCTGCAAAACTAATGATTTTGTACTTTTGGGAGGAGATTTTCAGACAAATGCGTGCAATCATCCAACGGGCAGGTCACGCCTGTGTTTCAGTCAACGGTGAAGTGAAAGCAGCCATCGGACGCGGCTTACTGATACTCCTGGGCGTGGAAGAGGCCGACACCTCCGAAGATGTCGGGTGGCTCAGCGGGAAGATCGCGCGGCTGAGGATCTTTGACGATGACAGCGGAGTGATGAACCTTTCACTCCGGGATACCGGCGGTGAGGCGCTGGTGATCAGCCAGTTCACCCTTCATGCCAGCACCCGTAAAGGAAACCGCCCTTCGTACATCCGGGCCGCGAGACCCGAAACAGCCATCCCCTTGTACGAAGCCTTCATCCACCAGCTCTCATCCGACCTGGGAAAACAGGTGCAGACAGGTATCTTCGGCGCAATGATGGACATCACTCTGGTGAATGAGGGCCCCGTGACCATTATTATCGACTCGAAAATAAGAGAATGATGTACCGGGATCGAAAAAAGACTTGCCGGAATTAAAGACTTTGTATATTTGACTCAGATAATCACTCCATGACTAACGAAACGGATCTGGACAAGATCATAAACGGACTGGAAGACCAGAACAAACAAAAGACACAGTTCATCTCAACGGTGTCGCATGAATTCAGGACATATATCACTGCCCTTTCCATGAACATACAGATGTTGGAAATGTATGATGCCAAATGGGCAGCTGATAAAAAAGCTACTGTCTTCCGCCGGCTCCAGACCTCCATGAAATCGATGGTCCGTCTTCTCGACGAAGTCTCTTTCCTCTCTAAAGATATTGATCATCGTATTTGTCTTTCTTATTCTGATTTTGACATTCTCACCTTCTGTACCGAATGCATCGGTAAGATCAATACTTCGGGCGAATATCCCGCCCAGGTCCGCATGACCACGGGCGAAGTGCCGGCCACCCTGCAGACCGATTCATCCCTCTTCAACCTGATCGTAAGCAACCTGCTCATCAATGCCGTGAAGTTTTCTCCTTCGGGACAGGCAGTGGGGTTCTTTATCGGGTTGAAGGACAACGATCATTTCCTGATCGAGGTGAACGACAAAGGCATCGGCATCCCTCCCGATGAGATGGGACAAGTGCAGGAGCCTTTTTACCGTGCCAAGAATGCCCTTCAGTTTGCCGGTTCGGGATTAGGCCTCACCGTAGTCCGGCGGGCCGTTGAGATCCTGCAAGGCACCCTCGAAATGCGAAGCATCATCGACCAGGGGACCGAAATCATTGTCACACTCCCAACCCGCAGGCTGTCATGACGAAAATCCTTATCATTGAAGACAACAGTGTACTGCTCGACAGCATCTCTGACTTTCTCGCGGAAGAAGGATTCACCATTCTGAAAGCCCTGAACGGAGAAGAGGGAGTGACCATGGCGCTGGAACATATCCCGGATATCATCCTCAGTGATATCTATATGCCTAAACTCGACGGCTACGGGGTTTTCGATGCTCTCCGGAAGAACCCTTCCACATCGATGATCCCCTTTATCTTCATCTCGGCAAAAGCGGAAAAAGAAGATATTTTATTCGGATTGAAGATGGGAGCCGATGACTACATCATCAAACCCATCGATTTTCCCGAGTTATTAAAACGTATCCTTACCCGGATCGAAAAGAACAACAACCAGATCCAGCTGAGCGAGATCAAATACAAGGCGCTGTTCGAGTCGGCTACCGATGCCATCCTGATGGTGCGCGATAACGACGGCCGGATCGTGGATGTCAACCCCTCCGCCTGCACCATCCTCGGGAAGGAAAAAGACCAACTGGTGACCATGAGCGTTCTTGACCTCTTGTCCCGCGCCGATGGCCAATCCCCGCTCCCGTTCTATTCTCCCGAACAAGGATGGGGCGATTATTTCCTGGCAGAAGCCAAATGGATCCCGGCTGATAATAAAGTGCACACGATCGAAGTCAGCGGCCGGCGCATCCACCTCATCGGCGAAAACTACGTCTTCCTCATCGTCCGTGACATCACCATGCAGAAGGAGTTTCAACAGCAACTCATCCAGGCGAAGGAAAAAGCGGAAGAATCCGACCGGCTGAAATCATCCATCCTCGCTAACATGAGTCATGAATTGCGGACTCCCCTCAACGGCATCCTGGGCTTCTCCGATATCCTGAGGGAAGAACTGAAGTCGACAGAGCTGGTTACCATGGCCGAAAACATCAAGGATTCCGGAATCTGGCTGCTGAGAACACTCGATTCCATCCTCACGCTCTCACAACTGGAATCAGGAAAGGTCAACCCCAATCCTGTTGAAACGGATATGGCTCCTGTCATCCTCGAAGTGGTCAATACCTTCCAGGCACAGGCCCGGGATAAAGAGATCTATATCAAAGCAAACGTCCCTGAAGCACTGATGTGTGTCTCCGATCACCGGCTTATCCGGCAGATCGTCATGCACCTGGTCGATAACGCCATCAAATTCACCCAAACGGGAGGCATCACCGTGGAAGCCTCCTTCTCCACCTCCGATCCCTCCAACCTGAACATCCTGGTCAGTGATACCGGCATCGGCATCCCCGCTGAAAGCGCGGAGATGATCTTCCAGGGATTCCGCCAGGTGAGCGAAGGCATGGGAAGAAAATTCCAGGGAAGCGGACTCGGACTGACCATCGTCCGGAAGACCATCGACCTGCTTAACGGGACCATCTCCCTGGAAAGTGAGCCGGGAAAAGGTTCCATCTTCCGGGTGATGATACCCGGCGTCCAGGCTCCACATCCTGAGACTGACCCTCGGGAAGAAAAGGAAGAGCCGCAGGAAATCATGCCGACCACTGACCTGCCCCTGGTTCTCCTGGTGGAAGATAACTTACTGAACCGCGAACTTACGGCACATTACCTGCGCGATGAATGCACCCTCGACCATACCACCCGCGGTGAAGAGGCTGTCGTCATGGCCCGCGAAAAAAGGTATGACGCCATCCTGATGGATATCAACCTCGGACCGGGTATCGATGGCATGATCACCACCCGGTCGATCCGCGATATCCCCGGATACCAGCATATCCCGATCATCGCGCTCACCGGCTACTCTTACAAAGAAGAGATCAGCAAGATCATGTCATTCGGCTGCTCCCATTATATCACCAAACCGTACGACAAACCTTCGCTGGTCAACCTGCTCCGCCAGTCACTCTGTCTGAAATGACATCTATCTTTTTACATGTTTTGACAGTCATCCGCATACTTTTTTTACATTTGCCTCGTTAAAAAGTATTCTTAAAAATATTCAAGACCATGAAAAAGACAATCGCTTTAGTATCCGCTATGTTACTGATCGGTGGAATGGTGTTGGCCCAGACCCCGCAGACCCCTGCCAAATCAAAAGAGACCAAAACAACCACCACTACCAAGACAACCACAACCACCAAATGTGCCAAGACCTGCACCGCCACTGAGAAGAAAGGCTGCAGCTCCACCTGTACGCATAAGGATGGCAAAGCCTGCCCGGCAACCAAATGCTGTTCCCAAAGCAAAAAAGCGGCCACTCCTGAAAAGAAAGAAGCAGCTCCCAAGAATTAATACTGTGGCTAAAACAAAAGAGAGGTGTCATCCATTACGGGTGACGCCTTTTTTTTATGGTCTGGGAGGGATTCTGAATACGATGGGCATCCTGACCATCACTCTCACGGGCCGGCCCTGCCGCTTTCCCGGCTCCCACTTCGGCATCATTTTCACCACCCTGATCGACTCCTCATCACATCCGGACCCAATCCCCCGCTCGATACCGATGTTCGACAATGTCCCGTCACGCTCGATGATAAACACCACGACGACCACTCCCTGTATCTTCTGTTGCATGGCGACACCCGGGTAACGGACATTCCGTTTCAGAAAACTCAGGCGCGCCTCATCACCACCGGGAAACCGGGGATAGACATCGATCACGGTAGCCAACCCGGTGATCTCCCCCGTGCCGGTCCCGTCTTTGACACCTCCGGCCGGCCCTTCGGGACCGCTGATACTGTCGGGATTCTTTTCGGGATTCTCCGGAAGGGGTTTCTCCTTTTCTGCCGTAAGGGAATCCGTCACCACCGGAGCAGCCTCCTTCTCTTCTTTGGGCCGCGTCAGCTCACGTGCCAGGTCATTGGCAATATTGGTCTCCGGCGGAATGAACGGCATGTAATCCACTTCGTAGAGATAATCGTCATCCATGAGGGAGGAAGTGGTATCAGACAGATAAGAAAGGAAAGGGATGAAAACGGCCAGCAGGAAGAGGATCAACCCGAGCATCAAGGAGATAAGCAGCGTGCGCGGATATTTTTTCTTCAGCTGGTAAGCACCGTATTCCTGGTTTCGCCCGCGGAACACGATCTGAGTTAACGTCTCGGTTTTCCGTTTCAGCAGATTCACATTCAGTCCTTCCAGATCTTTTTCAGATGTTCGATATCCCTGCGCTCACGCTTGGTGGGCCTTCCCAATCCCCGCTCGCGGTATTCGAAGTTGGTCTCTTTCATGATCTTTAACTTGTCATATTCCTCCTTCGGAGTGAGATCCGACATGAAATCCGGGGCCAGTTTAGCCGAAACACGGCTGGGCGGGAAACCCGTCACCCGGACGGTCTTATGACAAGGGGGGACAAAGATCTCCAGCTCATCGCCAACTTTTAGTTCCCGGGATGGCTTCACGATGTTCCCTCCTATGCGCACTTTCCCGGCCTTGCATGCCACGGTGGCCTGGTTCCTGGTCTTGTAGATCCTCACGGTCCATAACCATTTGTCGATACGGGAACTTTCGTCCATGGATTATTTTTGTCTGAAGTATATTTCGATCGGGACGCCGGAAAGATCAAACCGCTCCCTGATCTGATTCTCTATAAAACGCCGGTAAGGCTCTTTTATGTATTGAGGAAGGTTACAAAAAAAGACAAAAGAGGGATAGCGACCCGGAAGCTGCGTGACATACTTGATCTTGACCCGCTTGTCCTTGACCATGGGCGGCGGCGTGTTCTCAATCACCGGCAACAGGGTTTCATTCAACTCAGAGGTAGAGATCTTTTTCGAACGTCGTTTGTAAACGGTCACCGCGGCCTCCATGACTTTCAGGATGCGTTGCTTCTCCAGGACGGAAGTGAAAAACACCGGCACGTCCCTAAAGGGCGCAATCCGGTCGAGGATGGCCTCTTCGTAACGTTTCATGGTGTTGGAATCCTTTTCGATGAGGTCCCACTTGTTTACCACGATCACCACCCCTTTATGGTTCTTGGTGATCAGCGAGAAGATGTTGATATCCTGCGATTCGACCCCGCGTTCGGCATCTACCATGAGGATGCAGACATCACTGCTCTCAATCGACCGGATGGCGCGCATCACCGAATAGAACTCGATGTCCTCGCTCACCTTGCCTTTCTTCCGGATCCCGGCGGTATCCACCAGCATCAGGTCCAGCCCGAAGGACTTATAGTGCGAGAGGGTGGAGTCGCGCGTGGTACCGGGGATCGGAGTGACAATCGACCGTTCGTTTCCCAGCAACAGGTTCACCAACGAAGACTTCCCGGCATTAGGACGCCCCACAATGGCTATCTTCGGCAAATCATCCTCCTCCGCTGCCACTTTGATGTTTTTTTCCAGCATAGGGACCAGGTCATCCAACAGCTCACCCGTACCACTACCCGTCATGGACGAAATCGGGTACAACTGCCCTAACCCGAGTTCGTAAAACTCGTTGGCATCATCTACCTGCTTGTTGCTATCGATCTTGTTAACTACCAACATGACCGGCTTTTTCGATTTCCTCAACTCACCGGACAGGTCTTCATCCATGCTGGTCAACCCCACACGGGCATCCACTACGAAGAGCACCACATCGGCTTCCTCTACCGCCAGCCTGACCTGCTTCTTGATCTCGTCTTCGAAAATATCATCCGAACAATCCACATACCCGCCCGTATCAATGACGGAGAATTCCACTCCGTTCCAGTCGGAAAAACCATAATGGCGATCACGGGTCACGCCGCTGACAGGATCGACAATGGCGTCGCGGCTTCCCGTAAGCCGGTTGAAGAGGGTGGATTTGCCGACATTGGGCCGACCGACAATAGCAACAATTGACATATTATGCTGATTTAAAACGCTGTTAAAAACTTATACGAACATTATCATTCCAGGGTTTTCATCCTCCCGGTTCTTCTTCGGGCGGGAGATACCCGAACCGGCGGAGACTTCGTTCGTTCTCACGCCAGTTTTTTTCCACTTTCACCGTCAGCTCCAGGAAGACATGCTTCCCCACAAACGCCTCGATCTCTTTCCGGGCATCGGTGCCCAGTTTCTTGATAGCCGAACCGCCTTTGCCAAGGATGATGGCCTTTTGCGATTCACGGGCCACATAGATGCTCGCCATCAGGTATACGATATCCTCCTCCCCTTTCTTCCGCTCTTTGAACTCATTGATGCTGACTTCGGCATTGTACGGGATCTCGTCGGAATAATTCAGCAGGATCTTCTCACGGATGATCTCCGACACGAAAAAACGCTCGGAGAGGTCAGTGAGATCATCCTTCGGGAAGTACGGAGGCGATTCGGGCAGATGATCCAGGATCGCGTTCATCAGGAGGTCCAGCCCGATCCTTTTCAGGGCGGAGATCGTCAGGATCGTCGCACCGGGGAGGACGGTGGTCCACTTCTGGGATTCAGCCAGGATGACTTGATCTTCTTTCTTATCTATTTTGTTGATGGCGACGATGACCGGCTTCCCCGAGGTCCGGATTTTCTCCAACACCTCCTCCTGCCGGAACTCCAGCCCCGGCTCGGTCATCAGCAGAATGATATCGGCATCCGCCAGTGCGGAGAACACCGCCGACATCATCGACCGGTGCAGCAGGTACCCGGGTTTCAGGATTCCCGGCGTGTCGGAATAGACAATCTGGAAGTCCTCGCCGCTCACGATCCCCTTGATGCGGTGACGCGTAGTCTGTGCCTTATGAGTGGTCACGGAAAGCCTTTCCCCCACGAGGGCGTTCGACAAAGTGGATTTCCCCACGTTGGGATACCCGATGATCGCTACAAATCCTGCTTTATGGTTCATTGCCTCAAATCTACTAAAAAAGGCTATTCATCATAGCCTTTCGCTTTCTGCTATATCAGGTTCAATTACCTGCCGCCTAAACTTTTAATGATTTTGCAAAGATACAGGATTTCTCCGAGCTTTCGGCCTGTTCATCTTATGGCCGAAGGAAAACGGTAACTACCCGTGCTTCCTGGTTTTTGTGGTACATTTGTCTACCACCGGAAAATTCCAGGAATGTGTTATCCCGGCAAGCATTTTGTCAAGTGCGAAATGTAAAGTCCAAAATGTGATTATCAGTCTCATCATTTTAGAAATTTATCAGGTACTTAGGTATTTTTGCTTTTTATCCTGATACAAAAAATGGCGATGCCATCTCTTTTTGAGGACTTTTTCAAGAGCGAACGATCTTCAGGTATCGTGCTGATAGGTTGCACCCTGATCTCCCTTATTCTGGCCAACTCATCCGCAGGAGGTTTTTACCTGGATCTCTGGCATTCGGAAGTACTCTGCAAGCCTCTTGATTTCTGGATCAATGATGTGTTGATGACATTTTTCTTTTTATTGGTCGGGCTTGAGATTGAACGGGAATTGTATGCCGGCGAACTGTCCGATCTCAAAAAATCGTTACTCCCGGCAATCTGTGCTATCGGTGGGATGATGGTGCCGGCGGCGGTTCACCTGGCTTTCAACTACGGGACTCCGGGGCAGAATGGTTTCGGGATTCCCATGGCGACCGATATCGCGTTCTCCCTGGCTGTCCTCTCGCTCCTTGGGAAACGGATCCCGGTCTCCATCAAAATTTTTCTTACGGCCCTGGCCATCATCGACGACCTGGGAGCCATCCTTATTATTGCCTGCTTTTATTCGACCGGCTTCTCGCTGACGTGGTTCGGCATGGCCCTGTTGTTGTATGCCCTCCTTTTCGCCATGAACAGAGCTAAGGTTTACCGGATAGGGCTTTATCTGCTGATTGGTTCGGTGATGTGGATCTGTCTGTACCGGGCCGGTATCCATCCCACCATTACCGGAGTGCTCGTGGCTTTTATTATCCCCTTTGCCAAAAAGAAAGAAGATTGTCCGTCATACCGTCTGCAACATTTACTGCATAGACCCGTAGCATTTCTGATACTTCCTCTCTTTGCCCTGGCCAACACGGCTATCCTGTTCCCCGCTTCTGTTCCCCGTTTATTCGTAACACCCGACAGTTTGGGGATCATGGCCGGGCTGGTGATTGGCAAACCACTCGGCATCTTTTCTTTCGCCATGGCCGGGACAGCGCTTGGCCTCTGCTCCCTCCCTCCCGGCCTCAAATTGCGGCATATCTTCTGGGCAGGAGCCTTGGCAGGAATAGGTTTCACCATGTCTATTTTCATCTCCCTCCTGGCTTTTGACGATCCTTACGCCATCGTTCAAGCCAAAATGGCTATCCTGATTGCCTCATGCATGGCAGGATTCGCCGGATACATGGGATTGCGCCTGAGCTTCCGAAGGAATAATAAAGAATAAATAGATAACCGGACGTCATCTGCCGGCAGATCGTCAACACCTCCACAACGAAACGGTTTCTGATTCTCGCTTTTTTGAACGTTACGCAACCACACCCGAATAAAAGTACTGCCCAGTAAACCTTTTTTCCATTTTCCCTGATTCACAAATTTTAACAAGGACATTTAAAGATGAATTCAGTAAACCCACTTAGAAACCATGAACCAGTATAATCAAACAATTTCTTATCTTTGATCATCAATTCCGGGATTTGAAGTCTTACTCCCCTGTTAATGAAACTTTTTCCATTTAATTGATATTGTGTCACTTATGTTTAGTTTATTTAGAAGTAATAATATCTGCTTTTATACCGCTACCATTTTTCTGACCTTATCAGTTTTAATCGTAAAAGCCGGTAGTTACTCTTCCATCGATAGCCTGAAAACGTTGGTTAGTTATACTAACAGCCCTGATAATGCTAAAACTTTAACCAAAATTGCTAAATCTTACCAAAAAGCAGAAAGTTATCGAGAAGCGATAAATTATCACAAGAAAGCATTAAGTATTTGTCGGTTAAAAAGAGATACAGTTTCTGAGGCAGATGCCTTGTATGAAATTGGACGCTGCTATTCATTATTGTTTGTTTTTGACATTTCCACAGAATATTTGATCAAAGCTTTGGAGCGATATGAAAGGAACAATAATTTAAAAGGGGCTTCTCAGGCATTAAACAATCTGGGCATAAACTATAACCATTGTTTAGACAAAGAGAAAGCACTTGATTGTTATTTAAAATCATACAAAATAAGCATTATAGTAAAAGATGAACGGACAACCGCCAACGTATTAAACAATATCGGAACTATTTATTTAACAGGTCACATCCGTCCAAAACAATTTTAATAAAAAAAGTAGGAATTGAAACTGCCCCGGAAAGGGGCAGTTAATCGCTCCGCAGACGGCAACTTTTCATACATGTACCGTTACCAGCAAGGTTAAAAAAGAAAACCGTATTTTAATTGTCATGACCAATAAATGCACTATATTTCTCATGACAATTAAGATATAAAGACATGGATAAGAACGAATTCATCAGAA